>Ga0224512_10000020_pt1 | contig 231692 bp, 224 predicted proteins | sample SF_May12_sed_USG_4_FD_169103 | JGI IMG/M metagenome (GOLD analysis project Ga0224512, IMG submission 169103) | Sediment microbial communities from San Francisco Bay, California, United States - SF_May12_sed_USGS_13 | ecosystem: Environmental > Aquatic > Marine > Sediment | place: USA...
AGCTCAGACGGCCGGCCGGCCAGAGGACAATAACGGCAAACACGGCGGCGGCTGCGATCACAACAAACGTGAGTCGAAGTGGTCTCGGCAATCGCTGAGAGCGGCGGCGATTCGTAGCCGAAACCGAAGGGGATGGATTATCTCTCGTCGCTGTGCCTGGACCATGGCCATACTCTCCAAACGAGCAAAGCGACGCCAATAACGATCAGTACGATGGGCGCCAACGGCTTCTCGACGTCAAACCATTGCCAGGATCCCGCCACCGCGAAGCCAAGACCAACAAGGACCCAGAAACCCTCTACCGGCACGCCGGAAATCTTGCGAATTGCCTGCATGCCTAAAGTAATAGCGGCTACTCCCAGCAAACCAACGGCCAGACTAACTTCGGCAAGCCAGGCAATTCCTACCCAAATAAAGAACAACGCCCATCCCGCGGCGTCGAACCTGCTGGCGCGGTCATCTCGGACCATGAATCTCCTCATCTTGTCGAAGTCCGGTCGACCGTCAGGTCCAAAGCACCAATTCATCATGTTTCTCATAATCTCACCTGCCCTTCACGGCCTGATTCGTCATGACGCTCCATGACAACTGTCAGCGGAAAGTGAATCGACGTCGTAGCGTTGATCACCCCGTCCATATCCAGGGACTGAATAACCTGGCAGTCCGTGTCCTTAAGGGCGTCTTTTGCCGATTCCGTGCCGGAATCACAGGCCAGTATCAGTACCGCCTCATAGTCTTTGGCGCGCTTCTTAAGGCGCTTGCGCTGCCGCTCTGTCCACAGGCACATCATTGGCGTTGGCGTGTGAATGGAAAAGACGCCGGTCCGAACGCCGCGCTCTCCCAGCGTATCGCGAATAGAGCGGATGTAATCCTCAAATGCGGCGGTCTTAATCCCATGCTTGAAGAACTCAATGAAGGGTTCTTTCTTCTGCATGGCAAGACACATCGGCGGACAAACAGGACAGGACGCGATCAAGACGGAGTTAAATCCTGCAAGATCGGACGAGACATCTCTTGGTATGAGGTTAACAGGCATATTCCTTCTCCGTGCGCCAACATACTTGTGGCGGCCGGAGCCGCTGCCACGGGGCCAAGTGCGGCAGCATCATCGCCTGGTCACCTTACAATCGTGACGCGTGTGCGAATACAATTTGGCCTATTGGCGAAGCTATCGGGGTTCTTGGCTGCTGACAATCCGTAGTTGCCACGAGAAACCCGTTGGAGGAGAACGGCTAGAACGGCCACGATCGACAAGGCCAATTTGCGCATTATTTGCCCTCCCTTCACACAGCCACGTCGCTACTTTTCCTTCGGAGCTCTTTGATGCCGAGTGGTATATAGCCAAGGCACATCAATGACGCGGCGGCCACGCTGATGATCTCGATATCGGGATTCAAAAGCAGCAACAAGCCAACGATGATGAAGGCAGCCTGAGCACGACCGATCGCCTGCGCGCGCAGCATCCCGAGCGTCATTATCGAAAATCCGACTGGCAGCAGCGCCAGCAGATAGACAAACTCGAGCCATCCTTTCTTATCCAGAAGCGACTGCAGCGCCGGGCTAATTGCCTCAAACTCCGTATCGGGCAGTGAATCGAACGCAGTCAGCACGAGCGTCAGGGCGCCTTTGTCGACGGCAAGCACGAATGCGCCGAAAATACCCAGAACGCCACCGACCAAGCCCAGCCAGGCTCCGCCGCCTGTCGTGAGACGCATGCATCCCAGGCCAGCGACGATTATCAATGGCACAGCCAGTAAGACGAGTAGATGACCGAAGTGAAACATGAAATTTCCGCGAAATTCCGCAGACCACTCGGTCACCTCAGTAACGCGGTTGAAGTCCAACAAATTGGGATGCATCAAAAAACCGAGAAGTAGCATTAGGGGAAAGGCGATAAGGGAAAGGCCTGTTCCGATTCGTTTAACTGTCTGAATCGTGGGACCATCCCTCATGGCCAGTCACCTCCCAATGCACTTAGGGTGTTGAATGGGTGCCGCATTTGCTAATCATTCCGACCTGCGAGGCGAACGCCGGCGTTCACTCGGTCACTCGGGTGCAGAACGACCCTCTCTCCCTCCTCCAGGCCCCTCAGCACCTCGGCCTCGAGCGTATTGCGCCGACCAATCGATACATGGCGTAGCTCGGCACGTCCATCTTTTTCGACAAACACCGTCCATTGACCGCCGTCGCGAAACAGTGACAATAAGGGCAGCGTCAGAATGTCCTTTTCCTCCCAAAGGACGATTCGTACATCAACCTGGTAGCCGTGCGCCAGTCTCTGCCACAGCTTTTCCTCACTTGTCAGGTCAATCACTACGTTGACGCGTTGCTCCTCGATCCCCAGTGCAGAGATCTTGGTGAAACCAAACGGCTCTACGAGTCGTACGCGACCGGCAAGCGCCGTATCGCCACCCCACTGCTCTATCATCACCCGCTGCCCCGCCTCGACCTTGACGGCATCGGACGACAACAGATCCACGACGATTTCCAGGTTCCTGGGGTCACCGATTTCAAGCAGCGGCGCACCAGCGGCCACGACCGCCTCGCTCTGCTGGACGATTCTCAGCACCTTACCGGTTACCGGTGCCCGGATGGATACACAGGCGCACTCGTCACCGCTCGCCCTGCTCTGTGTCGGCGACACCAAGGCGGCACGGGCACGCTCCAACTCAAAGGCTCGAACATCCAGCGCAGCCAGCGTGGTGGCGAGGACCGCCCGCGCTGTCCGGAAATTCCGTTCTGCGGCGTCCAAATCCCGCCGCGATATCGTGCCATCCTTTATGAGTTCAGCGGCCCGCTCGCGTTCGCGAGTGGCGAATTCGAGCTCGGCCTGGGCCTGATCAACCTCGGCGCGTGCCAAGGCCTCTGCTGACTTGGCTGCTCGAATATCGGCTTGTGCCTGTGCCTCGCTCCGCGGATCAAGGAATGCGGGATCGATCGGCTCGATTTCGGCGACGATCGTCTCAAGCGCGATAACGGCATCACCTGCATGGAGGTCGACGCGTCGCATGTGTCCGGCCACAGGTGCCGACAGGACATAGATGTCGTGCACCCGGGTTTCTCCCTCGTCTTCAACGGTGACAACCAAATCTCCGCGACCCACCTCCAGCATATCGACGACCACGGCCTGGGGTCGGAACGAGAACGCCAGCCCGATCGCCAGCAAAGACACAAGCGATCCCCAGAACAACAAACGCCGCATTTGTACTGTCACGTTCTATTCCCTCGTCTTGAGTACGCGAATTAAGTCCAATCGCTCGACCCTGCGTCGCACCAATGCCGCAGAAGCCGTCGTCGCAAGGACTGCGAAAGCCACACTTAGACCGTACGTGGACGCTTCGATCACAAACGGCATTCGAAAAAGCTCTGTGTCGAACGCCTTGGCCAGCACGAGTGTCAACCCGCGACCGATAAGACAACCGAGCGGCAGAGCCACGAATATCAGCAACGCGACCTCGCTCAGCAGGATGTAGGAAATCTCCCCGCGGGTGAAGCCCAGCACTCGCAGCGTGGCGAGTTCGCGACCGCGTTCCGAAAGCGCGATACGTGTGCTGTTGTAGGTCACACCGAAGCCAAGTGCACAGGCAAATCCGGTAAACATGAAAATGTAGACCAGTATTTGCTTAGCCAGCGTGTCGTAAAAAGCGTCGATCGCCGCTTGCCTCAGCATTACCGCGCTGACCTGCGGAATCTCCTTGAGCTCCGCGAACAACGCAGCCTGCGCCATTGTATCCACCTGCAGATTGACGTATTCAACCGAAGGTCGCACCTTCATCCAACGATTCAGTGCACCGAGCTCCATGTAAGCCGGCATCGCAATTGTTGTCTCGAACACCGCCGCCACAGGTATTAATCCGGCTGGCCGACGCCCCTCAAGCACTTCGACCCACACCGAGTCACCGACAGCTACTGCGAGCTTTTCGGCGAGATAGGTGCCGAGGGCAATGCCGGCTGCCGGGACCGGAATGTCCGCGTCGATGGCGTCGTCATGTATCGGCTGCAGCAGATTGGCGGACGGTTTTCCGACGATGCCGCCGCGATGCTTGCGGCTGCCCGCCGAAAAGTTGACAGACACGGCCCGCCACGGCTCTGCACGTAGCACACCGGGAAGATGCTCAAATTCCCGTACCGCGGTTAGAGCCTGAGGTTCGGCAAGGCCAACGCTGATGTCTTGATGCTGGGAATCGAAGAAGTAGGATTGCGCCACGTAGTCGATCGAATCGTGCCACTGCAGCGCCATGATAAGCAGGCCTACAGACGACGCGACGCCGAGGCTCGTCATAGCGGATCGCAACGGCCAGCGGCCAATCTGGCGTAGCGCGATTCGCGTCGGTTGGTCGAACCAGCGCGCAAACCCGGAGCGGCTCATGCGGCCGACCCGATAGACCGGTGGCGCGGGTGGTCGCATCGCTTCGGCAGGCGGTAGCGTGGCTGCCCGGCGCATGGCACTGAGTGCACCGCCAAGCGTGGCGGCGACACTGGCGGCGGCCGCGATCAGAAACGCGGTCGAACTGGGTCGGTAAATCAATAATGGAAATCGAAACAAGTCCGCGTACAGCTGCGTAATGTAGCGCCCGAAAAACCCGCCGAGAATCCATCCGGCGACGCCACCAATGGCGGCGATTGCCAGAACGAACTTCGTGTAGTGCCAGCCAACCTCCAGGTCGCTGTAGCCAAATGCCTTTAATAACCCGATTTCGCTGCGTTCCGTCGCGATTAGCCTGGTTAGTACCATGTGGCTGAGAAATGCTGCAACGGTCAGGAAGATGGCGGGAAGAATATTCGACATTGTCTTGATCTGGTTGATCTCGTTCATCACAAACCAATTCGAGATTTGGTCGGCGCGTGGGATCGCGCTAATGCCGCCATATCGTTCAAGCAGCGCGTCGATCTGTTGGATGACGGGCTCCGGAGCGGTGTCTCGTAACAGAGTTACCGAGACGTCGTTAAACGCGTTTTTCAGATCGAAGGCCGCTTCCAACGCCTCCTCGCCCATCCAGATGACGCCGAAATGTTCGTCGTCCGGAAGTAGCGCGCCCGGCCCCAGTGCGTAGATAAACTCGGGCGACAGCGCCGTACCAACTACAGTCAGGCTACGCTTACGACCGTTGATAATCGCGGCAAACTTATCGCCCGGTTCGAGCCCGTGCGCTTCCGCGAACGGCTCGTTGACGATGACTGTATTGTGGCGGTTCGCTGTGATCCATTGGCCACTGCGCAGCGCGAGTTGATTCAACCTGGGCTGCCCGGCCTCGGGAATCGATGTAAGGCGGCCGATAGCGGGTTCCGCAAAGCCGTCGATATCGAGCGTGGCGAATCGCGTGATTCTTGTCTCTACAAACTGTACGCCGGGAATCTCGGAGATACGCTGCGCTACACGGTCTGGTGCGCGCGTTGCTCCGGCAAAGACCTCCGCAAAGCGGTAGCGTTCATAGTACGCCGCGGTCGTCTCGCTGAGTGCCTCGAAAGTCGACATCGACATGACAAGGACGGCGACACCCGAACCGATAACCATCGAAATTGCGATTACCTGGCCGCGCAGACGCCATAGTTCCCGACGGAGTTTTTGATTCAGTGCGCGCATAGCCTCACCACGAGAGCTCACGCGCCGGCTTGCGCTGCTCGTTACGTTCGACGGACGCTATCCGCCCGTCGGCAATTTGCACGACGCGATCCGCCATTCCGGCGACCGTTGTGTTATGCGTGATGACGGCCGTGCTCGTGCCCAGCTCGCTATTCACCCGTTCTATCGCCTCGAGCACGATAATTCCGGTCTCACTGTCCAGCGCGCCGGTCGGCTCGTCGCACAGCAGAATTTCCGGCTGCTTGGCGATCGCTCTTGCGATCGCGACCCGCTGTTGCTCGCCCCCGGAAAGCTGTGCGGGAAAGTGATCCATTCGATCTCCGAGTCCGACCAGGGTCAGAGCGTCTTCCGGTGTCATCGGCGATTCGGCAATTTCGGTGACCAGCGCCACATTCTCGCGCGCCGTGAGACTCGGAATCAGGTTGTAGAACTGGAATACGAAGCCAACATGCTCGCGACGGAACCTGGTGAGTTCGCCCTCTTCCGCATCAGTCAGGTCATGATCCCTGAAACGCACCTCGCCATCGGTCGGCGTGTCCAAACCACCGAGTATGTTGAGCAGGGTCGATTTACCGCTCCCGGAGGGGCCCAGCAGGACGACTAACTCGCCAGGATAAAGATCAAAATCCGCACCACGCAGGGCGTGAATCTCGACTTCACCCGTTCGATAAACTTTGGTGAGCCGCCGGCCAACGAGGCATTGCGATGCGGGACCGTCGAAGGATTCTGCCGGTTTTGCCATGACAAGGACCGCCCAATAACCGAACACGGTCTACGCTAGGACGGAGATGGTCACACATCAAGTCGTATTGGTACCTAGCCGGGTCATGTTGGGTCCTATGCCGAAAGAACGGCATCCAGTTCCGGGATGTCCCGTCTCAGTTGTTCGACGCTGGCCGGCTTTGCCTGCATATCCAATGCCGTTGTTCCATCCTGGCGGCACACAACGACGGCAATCGGTGCGATGCTTCCAAACATGAAGCCGCCCGAGGTGGTTGTTGTCGTCCGAAATTCGACGGCCTCTACGACGATGAGCGTAAGCGCCGGGTCGATGAACATCTCATTAATGCGGAAAGTCGCCATTCACCCGGTGCCCTTGCGCATCTTTACCACCCCTCGCCAGACCGGCGGTGACAGGAGCAGCGCGATAGTCATATAGATCAATTGCAGTGGAATAAGTCGTATGCTGCCGGCAGCATTCAACTCGAAGGTCGAATCAGAGAATTCCGGTTCGATGGCGATCGCGGCTCCTTGCACAGTTGCAAGTAATCCCGCTATTGGTCCGACAATCGCCCACAGTTGTCCCGTATCAGCCGGATCTCCAAGACCCAAGCGAACATGCAGGCTAATGTCCTTTTTATGAACCGCGTGCCACATGTCGCTGATGAATCTGACGATGCGCTGACGAAACGGTTTCAGTTGGATAGCGGCAAGGACGTTCGTTTTTTTCCCGAACGAATGCCTGGAGCGGCGAGTCTTCCGTTTCGAGTGGTCACCGCCAGACGAAAGTGCCTTGGGCTCGGACGCGGGAATCCGCACCTTGACAAGGCCAAACGCCCATTTCAGCAACGCGTCCTGCTGACGATCCTTCGGCCAGGACAATTGAAAAGTCAAAGCGACCGGTATCGCCAACAGGGCGATAAACAACAGCAGGAATGCAAACACTCCTGTCAGCATCAGGCCGGCGGTCAATCAATCAGCGCGCTGCCCGCCTTTTGCGGCAGCAGCCGTGCCGATTGTCTCAGCAACCTTCTCCAAAACCGACGTCGTGCCGGACTTGATCGGATCGACTCGAACACCGTCTTCATTGACAACGACAAGCGCTACCGGTTTTACGCCGCCGCCACCGCCTGTGCCGCCACCATGACCAGAGCCTTTCGTCGGTTCAGTACCTTCTCCGCCGCCGACGCCGAACCCGAATCCAACATTGACGAGAGGTATCAGTGTATTGCCTTCGACTTTGATGGGCTCACCAACGACCGTTTTAGAGTTGAGTAAGCGCTCAATTTCGCCGACATTTTTGTCGAATAAAGTCTCAATGTCTTGCATTCTCGTCTCCCAGCAACAACTCACTCCGAGCACATTTTTTGTACCCCGAACAGCAGGTATTGTCTATACGAGCTTACCGAGCGAGGCGGCCCATAGTCAGGACCAATCTGCCTGCCTGTCGACCGAATGTTGGCGATTAACTTTTGCATTGATCTTGACGCCCTCCTCCGCCTCAGGTGTCCAGCAACGGCCAGAAGTTGCCCCTGGTACGTCTGCTATGCTCCCGAATCAGGCTGCTCAAAGGGCTGGTTCGGGATAAAAAATGACCGGCAGCTACTAACCCGACGCAGATGTTCGTAACAGCATGCGAATCGGGTAATTCGAGGCGAGCCATAATCGCAATGTCAAATTGCCGAAGCAACGTGCGGGTGGTAAGTTAAGGCTACAACAACTAAACGAGCCCACCTTCAGACGCGGCCGGAAATTCCCGGGTCTTCGGCCCCTCCGGGAAGCGATTAGTCACCTCTCGATGAACCTCTGAAGCGGCGGTTATTGGTACTCGCGCTACACAACAGGGGAAATAACAATGAAGAAGCTGATGCAGTCGTTCTTGATCGCGTTGCTACCCGTCTTTTTGTTTGCATCGGGTAGTGCTTTCGCAGGTAAACCGCCGGCGTATTTCGTTGATGAGAGCAAACTCCCGTTCGAAGCACTGCCCGGGGCCACGGCCCTCTGGGGCGTGCATACCGGCGCTGGCTACCGCATCGAGGTGCCGGGCAACTGGAATGGAGACCTGGTCGTGTGGGCCCATGGGTTTGCTGGAACTGGCCTAGAGCTGGAAGTCGACAATCATCCGCTGCGGCCGCTGCTGATCCAGCTGGGCTATGCCTGGGCGGCATCGAGTTACCGGCGCAACGATTATGATGTCACCAGCGGCGTTCAGGACACCCATGCCCTCGTCAAGCGCTTCAACGGTCTGGTGGGAAAACCAGACAAGGTTTACCTGACTGGCGCTTCGATGGGTGGTCACATCACCGCGGTATCGATCGAGCAGTATCCGAAAACCTACGACGCGGCGCTGCCAATCTGCGGCGTGCTCGGGGACTACGAACTCTTCGATTATTTCCTGGATTTCAATGTGGCCGCGCAGCAGCTGGGTATCGGCGCCTCGCAATTCCCGGTCGATACGTTTACTTACCTGTTTGGGACCGTGCCGGCGATAAAGACAAATCTAGGCTCCATGGGCGGCTGGCCCGTCGTTCTGAACGCCGACGGAGAGAATCTCAAATCGCTGACCGAGCTGCGCAGTGGCGGCGACCGGCCGAATTTCGACGAGGCCTGGGTTTTCTGGAATTCGATCCCCGCCGATTCGGGTGCGGGCAATTTCCTGTTTGAGCTGGCGATCGGTGACGGCACGCTGCCGCGCACACCGGGCGTCGGCGTGGATAATGCGGATACGGTCTATCAGTTCGATACCGATCCGGTGCTGACCGACGAAGAACAGAGCTTCAACGACGGCGTCGTACGCGTCGCGGCCGATCCGCAGGGCCGCAATCCGAACGGACTGTCCCAGGTGCCCGTGATCTCGGGTGACATCGCTGTCCCAGTGCTCACCCTGCACAATCTCGGCGACCTGTTCGTGCCGGTGCTGAACGAGATCGAGTACGCGTCGCGCGTTCAGGCAAACGGAAAGAGTGACCTGCTCGTGCAGAGGGCAATCCGGGGCGTACTCCACTGCGATTTTACAGCCGAGGAGTTTTCCAGGGCCTTTCTCGATCTGGTCACCTGGGTCGAGGGCGGGCCAAAGCCCGCGGGAGACAATTGGCTCACGCCGGCGACGGTTGCCGACCCTCTGTTCGGCTGCACGTACACCGACGGAGCACACTTTTTGGGCACGCCGTGTCTGTGATCATCATATAGCGCTTTCATAACCCCGCTTCGGCGGGGTTTTTCTTTGTAAACGAACGACTGCCAAGCGTAGGATAGCCGCCGGCCTGGGCAAGGGTAGAAAATGGCGGGATTTCGCAGTTCTCCGACACCTGTCCAATGCCCAACACCGGCCATTCGGGTGCAAGGAAGTCTCAAATTGTGCGATCCGTCGTATTTCATAGTCCCCGGCGCGGCCATAATGGGCAGATCAGGAAATGTGTCCTTATCCTGCATCAGGGACGAGCATGGACAGTTCGATGATTGAAACAGCGTTGTATGCACTCGGAGGCGGCATTCTGGGCGTCGTTTGTGGATGGCTGGTTCAAGCCATGATTAGCAAACGTCGCATCGACGAGGTGACCAACGCCGCCCGGGCGGAAATAGACGACGTCACTGTTCAAAGGGACCGCATCGCCAACAAGTATTCCCGATCGCGAGCAAAAATCGAGTCTCTTCAAGCTAATATCACTAAACGCAGGACCGAGTTCAAGTCTGTACTCAAGAAATCAAGATTGTTGGCCAGGAATGTACTCACGCTTCGCGCGGAACGTGAGAACACCAAGATCAAGCTTGGTACCATGCAAAAAGCGCTGGGTTCATTAAGACAACAGACTATTGCGCTGCAATCGGAGTTCGAAAAAGCCCGGGAGTTCTACAAGCGCGAACTGCTCAAGTCGTTTGAAAAGCGCAAGCTGCTCGAGAAGGAAGTCAGGGAAGCACGAGCTGAGCAAGAGTCGTTTGCCAATCTTGTAGAGTCGTCCACCCTGGAACACGGATCCACCGAAAACATGATCGTCGCAGCTCAACTGAGATTAGGTCAGATTCAAGTGCTGGAGCGAAACGTGAATAAGCTGGAGGCTGAAAACGCACAACTTAATCGTGACATCGTACGAATCAGGCAGGAATTTGCGGCGCGGGAGCGGGATCTCGCAGAGTTAGAAGAGCTCAGGATTCACAACCAGCAATTAGTGCGCTGTGTCGAAGCTCTGGAGGGAAGCCGCAAGGAGTATGAGACCGATGCCGAACGATATCGACAGCAGGCGGACCAATCCGAAAAACTATCCGACACGCTGCGCCTTAAACTGGACGACCTCGAAAAGAATTTCGCCGACATAGAAAAGCAACAAGGCAGAGCGCTCAAGAGCGCCCGCAAAGCAGCCGTCGTGCCAATTCTAAGAAATCAGCGCTGATTCGCTAGTGCGTCGGAGAGCGGCCCGCAAGAATCAAACGCCGAAACGACCGCACGAGCGGTAAACGCTCATTCCACGGAGATGCGTCCGCACGATCCGGATCCACCGGGCATACCGGGCCTGCAAATCCGGGCGGAATCTGGTCGTCCAACTCCCCTGTGCCAGCGTTATCGAAAAATTCGTAACCGGGGATACAAAGGTCTTCATCAGCGACTACGTCAACAGTTCGCAAGCCGTAGCTCGATAGCTCAGCCGTGAATGCCTGCGGGTTAACCAGCCAAACCTGGTGTGGACCGGCAACGAACAGGTACTGAATGCGGCGGTTACTTGATGCGATGCGATATTTGTTTATTACTCCGCCGTACATCGAGCTGCGAGACGTGGACACGTCAATCACGGCTCCGAAATCGGGTTCGAAGCCAGGCTCAATCTGCAGTGACCCGGGATCGTCGTCGTCAGTAAACCACGCAATACTCCGATTGTTGTTAATACGATTGACGCGCGATTTCATCGCACGCTCGCGGGGCGCGTCGAAATCCTTATAGGGCCAAATCCGTCCTGACGGCGCGTTGCGCAACACCAGTGACAAAATTCTATTGTCGTTCTGCCTGCGCCGGCCTCGGTGACTGGCGTCATCCAATGCTGCTTGCATCTCAAAGGGCAGATCGGTGGTTTCCTCGGCGCTGTACCAATCGCGGGCTCCGCGCTTGACCTGCAGCCGGACTGCGCCTTTACCAATCCATCCCATCTCGGGCGTGTTGATGTAATGCGATGCAGTTCGCCAGACCAGCGAGGAGTCCTTGTAAAAAACCCTTGCGTAAATAGCCGGTTTTGCCCGGCGTAACGTCGTTGCCGGCAGGACGTACCCCGGCATAACTTTCAGCCCTTCGGCATCGCGCTGATTGCACAGGAAAAAACGCGCTCCAAATAGCACGATCTCGTATTTCGGTGTATAACCAATGCGCAGTAAGCTGGCCGGATCTCGTTTTGCCTGACCGTCCGCGCGAAGTGTGTAGCCGGAATTGAGCAAGCGGCGAAATTGTTCGCTAACCTGGCGTGGTGATTTTTCCTCCACGACAACGTTGGTAAGCGTCTCAGTTGGAATGGGTGCAATTTTGCTCAACAAACTCTGCCTACGGCTCTTTGTAGGCGTTTAGTTTAGATGACTTTTTGAGCCATGAACTGATCAATTTGCCAATCGCCAGTTGAGTGCTCAATCTCACAATACCTGCCGCATACGAAATTTCAAGGAGACTCCTATGTGTCGTTGGCTTGCCTACTCAGGCGCACCCATTCTCATCGAGGACGTGCTGTTCAAAACGGACCATTCCCTGATTGATCAAAGCCTGCGCGCAGCGGATGTGCACAACACGACAAACGGCGATGGCTTCGGCATTGGCTGGTATGGCAAACGTGACGTCCCGGGTGTCTACAAGGACCTCCGGCCCGCCTGGAACGATACGAACCTGCAGGCGCTGGCAGCGCAGATCGAATCGCCGATGTTCCTGGCACATGTCCGGGCAACGACCGGCTCTCCGGTGCAGAGAACCAATTGTCATCCGTTCAATCACGAAAAATGGTTGTTCGTGCATAATGGCCTTATCAACGAGTACGAAAAGCTACATCGAGATCTTGCGTTCGCGGTCTCGCCTGAATTATTCCCGATCATTCGCGGCACAACAGACTCCGAACTCATGTTCCTGCTCGCGCTGAGCTTCGGCATGAACGGCGACGTACATGCCGGCGTTTCACGCATGGCGGGATTGGTCGAACACATGGCCAAGCTACGCGGAGTAGAAAATGCGCTGCAAATGACCCTGGGGATCAGCGACGGCGAATCACTGTACGCCGTTCGTTATTCGACAGCGGGGGATTCGCGTTCGCTGTTTCACAGTGCCAGTCGCGACGCAACGATGGAAATTGCGCCCGAAGCCGGCCGATTTTCGAGATACGCACGCGCGATTGTCTCCGAGCCGTTAAACGATCTCGAGGCGGAGTGGATTCCCGTGCCGGAGGCGAGCTTCCTTACGATTACGAGGGGCGAGATTTCGTGCGAGCCATTTGCCCCAACCGCGCCGTAAGATCAAAATGACGCCCACGTTTCCGAGAAAATCGTGCCAATGAAAGTCAAGCGACATTGTTTTTCCTAAGTTGACCGATTCGCGAAAGACGGGACCGGTGTTTGTCCCGTACCAGCGACCATATTACTTGGAACAGATTCATTGCGTAGCAAATCCAATTCTCAGGCCAGAAAAATCAATGGCTTGCGGGGCGCCGAGGACATATGGTTTCATTGGGAACGACACACCGCTAATTTGGTATAGTTCGCGCCCGAACGTCCCTTTGATTGCTCCCATGACGAAATCCACCAAAATGCTCGAATCGGCTCTCGCTCGTTTACGAACGATGCGAGATTACGGCGGGCCTGCCTTGACCGCCGGTGTTGGCGACGACGTCATTGCGGAGTTTCTCGGCGCACATCGACAACTCTCTGTTGCCATCGAGCGCGCTCACGCGCGCTTCCTGGACCTGCAAGGAACACATCCCGACTATCTCGCACTGGATGAAGCCGATCAGATCGCCAAGGCGCATGCCGGCGTGATGAATTTCTATGCTGCGGACACGGTCAACCCGTACGTTCCTGGCGGTGCTGCCGGACCGTGGATCGTCAGCCTTAAGGGGGCGGTCATTTACGATTGCGGCGGCTACGGCATGCTGGGTCTCGGGCACGCGCCGGAATCGGTACTTGCAGCAATGAATCAGCCGCACGTGATGGCGAACATCATGACGGCCAGCGTTAGCCAGGTCGATTTGGTCGAGAGACTGAAGCGAGAAATCGGTCACACACGAAAAGGTGGCACACCGTTCGCCAGTTTTCTTTGCCTGAACAGCGGTTCTGAAGCTATGTCTGTTGCATCTCGCATCGGCGATATCAATACAAAAAAGCTCACCGACCCAGGCGCCCGATACGCGGGATGTGAGGTCCAGGGACTGACCTTGAAAGGCAGTTTTCACGGACGAACGGACCGCCCTGCCCGGTTTTCGCATTCAACCTCAAAGAAGTACAAGAAGCACCTGGCATCGTACCGGGATCGCGATTACCTGATTACTGTCCCACCGAATGATATCGAGGCGCTGGAAGCCGCGTACTCGGAAGCCAGCAATGAAAGCGTATTTATTGAGGCGTTTTTCATGGAACCGGTCATGGGCGAAGGCAATCCGGGAATGGCAATCGAGCCGGCTTTTTACCAGCGTGCAAGAGAGCTGACTCGCGAACACGGTTCCATGTTCGTTGTCGACTCGATCCAGGCCGGGCTGCGCGCGCACGGCGTGTTATCGGTCGTGGACTACCCGGGATTCGAGAAGCTCGACGAACCGGACATGGAATCCTTCTCAAAGGCTGTTAATGCCGGGCAGTTCCCGCTTTCGGTACTCGCACTTTCGGCAAGGGCCGCCGCGACCTACCGCCAGGGCCTTTACGGCAACACGATGTCAACAAACCCGCGCGCCCTGGACGTAGCGATCGCCGTTCTCGACTTATTGAGTCCGGAGCTCCGGGAGAATATTCGTAATCGTGGTCAGGAGCTCTTGGGCCGACTGGCTGCGCTCGCCGATGAGACGAACGGCGCAGTTACGAGCGCCCAGGGCACAGGGCTGCTGCTGAGCTGCGAACTTCACTCGCGTTACAAGGTTTACGGTGCAAATAGCACGGAAGAGTATCTGCGGAAAAAAGGCCTCGGTGTTATTCACGGCGGCGAACATTCCCTGCGCTACACACCGGTGTTCGACATGGGGCCCAAAGAAGTCGACCTGATCGTCGAGCTGACAAAGGACGCATTGTTGAACGGCCCGGGCGGGATTCGATGACCGCCATGCGACGTTGAGGAATTCGTCAGGCAGCATCTACGTATTTCTACGCATTGCCGACAGGTGAAGTTGGGGCAACTTATAGACAGCTGACTAGCGGCGGAAGAAGATGGCGGAGCTCGAACTAAACAGGGACACGGTGAGACAGATCATCGACATGGCCCATGAGTTTCATGCCAGAGACGACGTCACCTTTGAGGAAGAACCCGAAGTCGCCGACGAATACTGGTCCGACCAGGTGGTGGCTGATTTTGGTGGTGACACCTATTATCAGGAACTCAAGACCGGCATCGAGGATCTCGAGCCTGACCAGCAGATATCATTAGTTGCCCTCATGTGGTTGGGGCGAGGCGACTTCTCGATGAGTGAATGGGGGGAAGCCTTGAGCAATGCAGAGGACAGCTGGAACAATCATACCGCCGACTATCTCATAGGTACCTCCCTGCTTGCCGACTACCTTGCCGACGGACTGCAGCAATTCGATTCGGCCGAATCTGACTAGGCGCTTAACGCTCCGGGATTCGAAGGCAAAATTTGCATAAATGACGAAGCGCGAAAAGTAATCTATTTTTCGATACTCATTCAAGTCCTTGCTGCGCCGAAATGTCGGCGGCGTCAATGAAGCGGATTTGGCATTTCAACCTGGCGATTTCATTGTAGATCGGCCGCTTCCTGAAAGACGTCGGAGCAATAAGAACGTCGTATTCGGAGGAAAGCAATTGGCGAATTCTGATTGTTTCTTGCTCCGAGAGAATTTCGAAAACAAACCGAACTTTCGCCTCGGTCGCGAACTGTTGTAGGCGACTATGGACTCCTGAAATAACCTGTTTGTCAAGTCGTTCAGCGCGCGTCAGCGTAAAATCAGAGCTGCCGCCGCCGATGCGCAAAATTTCTCGCGTGAACGGGAGGCTTGCTGCCCTGCGCCATCGGTCATCCTTTAAAAACACCGTAACGAGTTCGGTTTCCTTATCGGCCAGATGTTCGGTTGCTGCACGCCATAGATGCGGTAATGAACTCGCCTCGCTCAACGCCAGCATTATGCGACGAACGTCAGTCCGCTTGCTGTTCATTGCCGGTCCCCTCGGAGAAACGTTGTCGTTTAATCGCGTACTGAATGAGTTTGTCTTCGACAAATCGATTTATCGTTCCCGTCGGGAACTGTCTGTCTTTGCCTCGCTGGCCGGCTTGCCGGCCCGTTAGTATCTCGATGACTTCGTCGATGTGCCTGGCAGCATAGACGTTGAACTGCTTATTCCGAACCGCTTCGACAACCTCGTCTGTAAGCATCAGATGCTTTACGTTGTCATGCGGAATGATGACCGCATGCGAGCCATCGAGCCCCCTCTCCCTGCAAACCTGATAGAAGCCCTCGACCTTTTCATTTACGCCGCCAACGGCCTGTACACGCCCAAGCTGGTTGACCGAGCCCGTAACGGCGAGATTCTGCCTGATCGGTACATTCGATATCGATGACAGCAATGCGCAAAGTTCCCCGATCGACGCGCTGTCGCCCTCGACAGCGCCATACGATTGTTCAAATACGATGCTGCCATGAAGAGACAGGGGCACATCAGGTGCGTACCGGGCAGCTAGTGCGGCCGACAGAATCATCACGCCTTTCGAGTGAATTGCGCCTCCCAGCTTCACTTCACGCTCGATATCGATCACATCGCCCTTTCCGACCCGCGTCGTCGCTGTAATTCTGACAGGGTGCCCGAATCGATATTCGCCAAGGTCGATCACTGAAAGGCCATTGACCTGGCCGACACACTCGCCCGATGTGTCGATCAGCAATGTGTTTCTCTTGATCGCGTCGACCACCTTGTTCTGCATGCGGTTCTGCCGATACTTTCGTTGGCGAATGGCTTCCGTGACGTCCTCAACCGCCACCTCATTCGCACCGCGCTGTTTAGCCCAGTACTCCGCCTGGATCAGCAGGTCGTCGAGAGAGCGCATGTGCATTGAGAGCCGCTCACCGTCCTCCGCGTGTCTTGCGCGTTGCTCTATTACGCGCTCGACCGCTGCTTTCTGTAATGGCAGTAAGCCGCGCTGTTGTACCCGTTCCGCAATAAGCCTCGCGTACGCCGTTACATTATCCGTCGAGCGCTCGATGTCATCGTCAAGATCGGCGGCCACTTTAAACAGGTTGCTAAACTCCCTGTCATAGGCGCTCAGCAGGTAATAGAGCCAGCGCTCCCCGATCAGGACGATCTTGATATCAAGCGGGATGGGCTCCGGCTTCAGCATCGTCGTCGTAACAAAGCCCAGCGTCTCGGCCGGCGACTCAATACGTACCTGCTTGGTAAAAAGTGCCTGTTTCAATGCTTCCCATACGAACGGGCGACCGAGAACACGATGAATGTCGAGGATCAGGTAACCGCCGTTGGCCTGCAGCAGCGCCCCGGAGCGAACCAGCCGGAAATCGGTCAACAAGGCACCCATCTCGGCACGGTGCTCTACTTTACCGATCAGATTCGGGTAACTCGGGTTCGGCTCATAGATTATCGGCGCCGCCGCATCGGATTCGTTACTGACAATCAAGTTTACTTCGTACGAGGCAAAGATGGCGGAGGGATCCTGGGACAGGAATGGCAGCGACGGCGCTTCCGTGTGGCGAAACTGCTGCGCATTCTCAATGATGTCCTTTTGCACTTCGTCGAGATAGCCAAGTACGGCCGGAAGTTCGTCATACTTCTTCTTCAGATCATCCAGCAACACACTGACGGCATGTGCGGTCACTTCCTGATCCAGCTCCCGAACTCGATCGCGGTGGCGTTTGCGGATCTTGGGTATGGACTCGATTCGCACCTGCAGTTCCTTGCTCAAGCGCTGGATCGACTCTTTTATCGTTTCGCGTTTTTCTTGCGGCAGTTTCTCGAATTCTCTATCGTCGATAACCTTGTCGTCGCTTGTTGGCGCCAACACATAACCGGTGGGCGTTTGTAGCACGGTGATACTCTCGTTCGCCGCCTGTTCGTGCAGGCTGCGCCATAGATCGTCGAGTTCCTCCTGGGTCTCCCCTTCCAGCGCTTTTAGCTGATTTCCGTAATCGTCGTTTTCGAATGCGGCAGGGATTGCGAGCCGTATCTCTGCAATCAGCGCCTGCATGTTCTCTCGAAACTCACCTCCTTTACCCGCCGGCAACCGCAATACGCGCGGTCTCTCTGGATCGGAGAAGTTGTTTATGTAGCACCAGTCATCCGGTGCCCCTTTTTCTCTCGCTCTTTCTTTCGCCAGAACCTCAACCAGACCATGTCGATGACTGCCTAGTGGACCCAGAACGAAGACGTTGTAGCCTTCGCTTTCCAACTGCATCCCGAAGCGAATAGCGTCGATCGCGCGTTGCTGGCCGAGATACGCTGCACTGGCTGGTGCTTCGTCGCCGCGCCTGGCCTTGACGGATAACGGCTGGCAGGCCTTGTGGAGCTCGCTCACCGGGACCGCCAGAGCGCGAATTCGTTCGGACGTACCTGACACTATCGACCTCCCAATAGGTTGCCGGGGGGGTTATAGAAACATGAACAGATAGCGAGATGTCACTAGGGGTAACCCGAATTCCGCACTCCACGCAACTGTGCTTTACTGATCAGGCATTTCTGAATTCGCGTCCATGGTGAATCCCGCCAATTGCTTTTTGCGCGCCACTGGATCAGTTGGAGCTGTTTTTCTTGTAGACTCAGGCCCTGGCACGCGCCGAAACCGACGGAAATGCAAAAAGACGGACTGAGCCAGAAAGCCTACGTACCGATAGCCGAGGGCGATACCTACGATCCCTTTGTCGAGGCAGCGGAATCGCCCGCCGAGTTCACAATCAAGGCGGTCGGTTTGGGCGTGTTGTTCGGTATCATCTTCGGTGCGGCCAACGCCTACCTTGGACTCCGTGCCGGGCTGACAATCAGTACTTCGATCCCGGTCGCCGTAATGACCGTTGCCGTATTTCGTGCGCTTTCGAGCGTGGGCATACGGGGCACGATTCTCGAAACCAATATCTCGCAGACAACCGGCTCCGCGTCCAGCTCGCTGGCCAGCGGTGTGATCTTCACACTCCCCGCGTTGTTCATGTGGGGAATGGCCCCGGAACTGCTTCAGATGACGCTGCTCGCGATGTGCGGCGGGCTGTTGGGCGTCCTGTTCATGATCCCGCTGCGACGTTTCCTGATCGAGAAGGAGCACGGCAAACTCCCCTACCCCGAGGGGACGGCATGTGCAGAAGTTCTTGTTGCCAATGAGGTGGGGGGTGGTCGCGCACGCTTCGTATTCTATGGCCTGGCCGGCGGTGCGCTGTTCAAATTCCTGACATCCTGGCTGCGCGTGATACCGGGCGACCTCCACGTCAAGATCCCTTTCCTCAAGAAAGGCGAACTCGGCATGGACCTGTCCGCCGCACTTTTTGGTGTCGGCTATATTCTCGGACCACGGATCGCGGCCGTCATGGTCGGTGGCGGCCTTCTGTCCTGGCTGATTATCATTCCAGCCATCGCTTACTGGGGCGATGCGAGGACTGCACCGTTCTTTCCCGAGACAGTACAACTCATCCATGACATGTCGCCGCGCCAGATTTGGACGCGCTACGTACGCTACATCGGCGCCGGTGCTGTGGCCACCGCGGGCATCGTCACATTAATTCGCAGCATTCCGGTGATGATCAGCAGTTTTCGTATTGGCGCCGCCCAGCTTGGTGAGCGAGTCAGCAGCACTTCAGCCACCGCTCTGCGTACCGACAATGATTTGCCATTGCGCTTCGTCGGCATTGGTGTCGTTGTTATCGCCGCGGTACTAATTTTCGTGCCTCAGGTGTTCGGTGCGGTTGGCGGCATCGGTATCCGCACTATCGCTGCAATGTGTGTCGTCGTCTTCGCCTTCTTCTTTGTCACGGTTGCGTCACGAATCGTCGGCCTGGTCGGAGTAACCAGCAACCCGACCAGCGGCATGACAATCGCGGCGTTGCTCGGCACGGCGTCGATATTCCTCCTGTTTGGCTGGACCGACGCGCTCGGCAAAGCCGCGGCGCTGACCGTCGGCTGCGTCGTCGCAATCGCGGCGTCCATTTCCGGCGACACCTCGCAGGATCTGAAGACCGGCTATCTGCTCGGCGCCACGCCTCGGCGACAGCAGACGGCGGAATTGATCGGCGTGCTGACCTCCGCGACATTTGTGTGCCTGACAGTTCTGGCGCTTGGCAAAGGCTTTGGCTTTGGCAGCACCGAGCTGCCCGCGCCGCAAGCGACCCTGATGAAGCTCGTTATCGACGGCGTACTCGATCAGAACCTTCCCTGGGTGCTGGTCGCCATCGGCGCCGGCATCGCGCTGGTGTGTGAGATTGCGCGGATTCCGTCGCTGCCCTTTGCGGTTGGCGTGTATCTGCCGGTGTCCACGATGACGCCGATTTTTGTCGGCGGCCTGATTCGCCTGTGGATGGAGCGTAGCGCAAAAGACAAGACAAGCGCAGCCAATCGCCGTGAGCGCGGCGTGTTGCTGGGCAGCGGTTTTGTGGGTGGCGAAGGTTTGCTGGGTGTCGGCATCGCCCTGGTTGCTGTTGCCAAGAGCCGTCGTCCGGACGGCATTGGCACCGAATGGCTCGGCACTGAGCTCACAGCGATGCTTGTCGGCGCGGCCGCGTTCGCGGTGTTTATTGCCTGGTTTTTCCGCTCGGTTCGCGGTCGATCCGAGCAGTGAGAGGGTCTGAGAGCGGATGACCGGTCTCACAAGCACGGAATGTAACGATCAACACCGGTAAGAGCGTCATATTGGCGAGCAACGCGACAAGCATCGCGGTACCTGTCAGCAGGCCGAAATAAATCGTCGGAATGAATTGCGACAGTGCCAGGATAGAGAAGCCGAGCATGATGGTGACACTGGTGTAGTACATCGCGCGGCCAATCGTCCGATGACAACGGTGTATCGCAGCCCAGTAGTCGCCGTCACGCTCAAATTCGTGAGCAAATCGATGCACGTAATGGATGGTATCGTCCACCGCGATTCCAACCGTAATTGCGGCAATCGTAATTGTCATCAAATCCAGCGGAATGCCGAGCCACCCGATCAGGCCGAGGACGATCACGGCCGAGACAATATTGGGAATTATCGCGGTCACCGCGGTCTTGAATGAACGAAACAGCACGACGAACATGCCGAAAATAGTCACGAACACGGCACCCAGAGTCAATACCTGGGAACGAAACAGGCTTTGCAGCATATTGTTGTAGAGAATCAGCATGCCGCTCAGATGCACCTGCTCATCGGCGAGATCGAATTTATCGTGGAGATCGTCTCGAATCCGGTCAATCAGTTCGTTCCGCCTGAGCGTCTTGTCCGACTCGAACACGCGCACGCTGAAACGAAGCTGATCACCGTCGGGGGACAAATACGGATCGATGAGTGCTGCCCTGACGTCGTCGGGCAATCGCTTATAGACGATCGACAGGAAGATGTTGTCGGTCAGGACCTTTTCGTCAAGCTCTCCCAATAAGCGCGTTGTAGTGGCAATCGAAATCACTTTACCTGTCTCGGGCTGCGCATCCAGGTAGTCATGCATCGCGGTGACTGCCTGGATCCTTGGATAATTGAACCAGTAGCTTGTCGATGTGATACCGCCCTCTTCCGATGCTTCGTCGAGAAATAGGTCGGAGAATTCATCGTCGAATTCGTCTGCGAAATCCAATTCGGCATCGACGTCGGACTGGTCTTGCGTATCAACAGGCGCATCGATTATCACGTCGAGTGGTGTCGTTCCTCCAAGCGCACGATCGATCAATTCCATCCCCTGGTAGATCTCCGTCGATTTCTTGTAGTAATCAATGAAACGGTTCTCGACGGTCAGCCGCGTTATACCCGCCACGCCCGCGACAACGAGGACGGCCGTTAATACCAGTGTTCGCGCTGTATGGCCATCGATGAGGCGAGCAAAAAAGCTCGTAATGATCGACGTAATGTCACGCAATTCGCGTGGCTGCCCCGGCCGAAACATCATCAGTCCAGCCGGAAATAACGTGAATGAAAATACGAATGCGATGCCAATTCCGATCAGCATCATCCAGCCGAAATCGATCACCGGCCGAATTCCACTGACGATAAGGGAACCGAAAGCAACCATTGTCGTTAAAGCTGTATAGAGACAGGGCGCCACGATACGTCTGATGGATTCTCTGACCAATGTCAGCTGGTTGGCGTCCGGATGCAGCAGGTGCGTTTCCCGGTAGCGAACTATGATATGCAGCGTCAAGGCGAGGCAGAGAATTAAAAGCAATGAAACAAAATTCGACGAGACTACGGTGACACGCCAATTGCTTATGCCCAGGATTCCAAGCATGGCGACGCAGGTAGCCAGGCAATTCAGAAGTGACAGGATTGCCCACCGAGGCTGCCTGAAGGCAATTACAAGGATGACGATAAGAAATGTAACAACCGCGACACCGAATACGATCAGGTCATGCTTTATGAAGTCAATCGAATCGGCAACAATCATCGGAACTCCACCCAGGTGCAGGGTTGCAACGTCGCTGTAGTTGGCAAGTACGCTCCGAATGGCCGATATGGTCTGCTGCTCCCGCGCAAGCAGACTGCGACTGCGCTCATCAAACTGCGAGCTGACAATAGCGAGGGCATCAGCTTCATCGCTCGTGAGGGTGCCAAAGTACTCCTTCTCTCGAAGTTGATCACGTCGTTCCCGCAATTCGACGTACAACTCGTCCTGCTTGAGGTTTACTCGAAGCGCTGTCGTTCGAGCGTCGGCACTGATGATGAGTTCGCGATACAGCGCACTATTGACGAGTTCCTCGCGTGCAAGATCTCGGTTTGTGCGGCTGTCCTCAAGCCGTCGCAGGCCTTTTGCGATATGTCGTAGAGGAACCGGTGGACTCTTGATTAGCGGTACGTCAAGAATACTGACGACGGATTCGACGCTCGCCAGCGAAGTCAAGTCAGAACGCAGCTTGTGAAGGTGCTGCAGTACCGGTTCACTGAAGAGTTCCTCTTCAGGGGCAAAAGTAACGATCAGGTAATCATCGGATCCATATCGCCCTCTCAGCATACGGTAGTAGCTGAGGCTCTCATCGCGTTCGAGCGTGAGCGAATCGGCAGACGCATCCAGGCCAAAGTCCTGCGCCAACCAGCCGAAAACAGCAAGCAGAATTGCACAGATCGCGAGAACTGCGCTCGGGTGCCGCAATACCAGGCGCTCATGCAGCGTGACAAAACGGTCAGTTACGCTCGGCGGCGATTTTTGCATGCGCTCCTGTCTGACTCAAATAGCTCAACAGCGAAATATTGTTATGCTGGCAGTCCGGCAGCGTCAATGCGGAGTACTACCTAGCAGAGTACCTGGTATGTCACGATCGGAAAGAAAAACAGCAGCAGACCGGTTTCGGCGGTTTATCCGACGCAGTAACGAACTGCATGTCGAATACCTGGAAGATGAGCAGCTCCTTAAAAATTACGAGCGATTTGCAAACTGGCAGCTTGAGTACCTGCTGCCGTTTTTCACCGATCTGTACAAGCAGGAAGGCTACGCCGAGGCCATCGACTTCATCATGACTGACCTTGCCGGCATTGGCATCAGCAATCGGGACCGTGACCTGGAGCGAGCCGCTCCGGCGATTACTTCGATGCTGCCGCTTGCCGCGCTGGCTACCATTGCCAGTGCCGCGGAGATGAATGCCCGGGTGCTGAAGGTCAATATTGGAATCTGTCGATGCCTGGCGGCCGGTAACCAACTTCCGGCCGAAATAACAGAGCATGACTACTGCATTGCCTGCCGCAAGGCGAGTTCCCTGGCAGAATGTGTGGAACTCGTACATCTGATAACTGGCCTCGGAAAGACACTGAAGACACTTGTCGAGATCCCTATGCTCGGGATAATGCTCCGCGCCATGAGGGGCCCGGCTCATGCGGCGGGTTTTGCTGCGCTGCAGGAGTTCCTGGAGAAAGGCTATGGCACATTCAGGCAGATTCCGGACATTGATCTCTTTCTCAGTGAGATTGAGAGTCGCATGGTCGCGATTTTTGAGCGAATATATACCGTGCCATTGACCCAACTTCGCTAGCCCGCGAAAAACAACCGAATGCGGGATAAGACTCAACGGGGGGGTATCATGACGAAAACACGCATCATCGCTAGACTGCTGATCGCGGGCGCTTTGCTCGCGCTGGTCGGCTGCAATCCTGAAAAAGCAAATATGCTGCCAGGTGATGCTTCAAGCAAGCCGCTTGAGTCGCCATTGGTAGCCTACACGGAGGTGCGCGAACCCTGTGACGTCCGCAAACCGCATCGGATTGCCCTGTTCGGCGATTTGCATGTGCATACGGCTTATTCCTTTGACGCCGCGGCGAACAGCCTGGAAACGTATCCCGACGACGCGCACCGCTTTGCGAAGGGCGAAGCTATTCCGTTTTTTCCCGTTGACGACAATGGCAAGCCACTGGGAGAGACACAGTTGTCCCGACCGCTGGATTTCGTGTCGATTACCGATCATGGCGAATTTCTCGGCGAACGTGCGCTCTGCAGAACGCCAGGCTCACCGCGCTATGACACCGAGTTCTGCGCCGGTTACCGGCAAACCGAACGCCAGGGCATGTTAATGCTCGGCACTATACTCGACACGGAAAATCCGCAACGCATCGCAGAACTATGCGACGACGACGGTGCACTTTGTCGGGAATACGCCATGGGACCGTGGCAGGAAATGATTGCTGCCGCCGAAAAAGCCTATGACCGCAGTGCGAAATGCACATTCACAAGCCTGATCGGGTACGAGTACACCGGCACCCCCGGCATCTCCAATATCCACCGCAATGTGATTTTCCGTAACAACAACGTCCCTGAATTGCCCGTGTCGTACATCGAGGCACCGACGGATCAACAATTGTGGCGACAACTCGAGCCGCAGTGCAACGAAAGCAACAACTGCAGTTTCATCACGATTCCACACAACAGCAACCTGGCCAACGGTCGGATGTTCTCGCTGCTGCAGGGCGGCACACATGGTGATGACCACGAAGCTGCTGAGCATACTCCCGCTGACCATACACAGCATCATGCGACCGACGATGAGCAGCGCAGGCATGCACTCGCACGCCAGGAAAACGAACCCGTGATGGAGATTTTCCAGCACAAGGGAAATTCGGAGTGCATCAATGGACTGTCGAGTATTTTCGGCGCGCCTGACGAGCATTGCGAATTCGAACAGGTTCGTCGCTTCGGTGAGACCAAACAGGTCGTCAACCTTCGAATCGAAGACAATCAGCTCAAGACGAGCATGAGCGAGGTGCTAACGGATGAATGCGGCAACGACACGGGCCGCGGCGGAATGGTCGGCGGTGGCTGTGTGGCGGAAACAGACTTCATGCGTTCCAACCTGCTCAAGGGACTGAGGGACGAACAGCGGCTTGGTGTAAACAGCGCCAAACTGGGTGTAATTGGCAGCACCGACACCCACGCATCCACTCCCGGCGGAGTTTCCGAGACAAACTGGGGCGGGCATGTTTCGGGTGAAGCGACACCCGCCGAGCGCTTGCAGCCTGGCCTGCTAACCAGCGGGATCGACGGTAATCCCGGCGGCCTCGCCGGCGTATGGGCCGTGGAGAATTCGCGCGACGCCATATTCGATGCACTCGACCGACGCGAAGTGTTCGGCACCTCGGGCCCACGAATCAAGCCGCGATTGTTCGCCGGCTGGCACTATGACGCCGCCATTTGCGATGCGCCCGACATGCTCGAACAGGCGTTCGCTAAGGGCGTACCGATGGGCGCTGACATGAGCCCGCGAGCGGCCGATGCCACTCCAGTACTAATCGCTTATGCAGAAGCGGATTCGGCGCCCAATGCGACACCATTGCAGCAGTTGCAGATCATCAAGGGCTGGGTCGACGACAAGGGCAAGGCGTATTACAAGATATTCACGGCGGCCGGGACGCCGGACAACAACGCCGGCGTGGACCTGGCGACCGGCAATAGATTCGGCGCAGGTCACAATCGACTTTGCGGGGTATTCAAGGATCCGGAGTTCGACCCTACCCAATCAGCGTACTACTATCTGCGAGCGCTGGAGAATCCGAGCCCGCGCTGGAGTTTTCACGATTGCGGGAGAATCCCGAAAGAACAGCGACCTGAAGTCTGTGGCGACACCACCGACGTAGCCAAAGTCATCCAGGAAATGGCCTGGACGTCACCGATCTGGTATCGCCCAGGCACGCAGACTCCATAGCTTCCTCTTAAGCTGAATTAAGAATACGCCGAACACGACGATCACCAAACCGAGCACAATGATCACGGTGCTCTTTCCTTGCACAAAGTATTCACCGAGAAACACAACGCCAACAACGTAAGGCAGTTCGGTGATCGCCAAAGCCGCCAGGTAATACGAGAAACGATATCGAAGGATGCCGAGTACATAGCCTGGAATTTCAGACGGCACGATCGCCTGGAAGAAAAGAACATGAATGAACCGGGTGCGCTCGCTTACCTGACTCTGCCAGCCAGCTATTTTTTCCTCGCCGATAAGCATTGCCGCAAACCTGCGGCCGAGGAAACGACCGACGCAAAACGAGGCAATGCCGCCCAATAACCAACCTAACCACAGCAGAACAAGACACGTAGCCTTGCCCCAGCTGTACACTGCGACCGGAACCAGGACAGCACTCGAAAAGAACGCCACCATTGCGGAAAGCATTGAGAGCAGCACAAATATCGCCATGCCGAGGTGCGGGTACAGAGCGATGACGCCCTGGCTCCATACAATGAGCGCAGCGGCTTCATCGTGCAGCGTCTCCGACGCGGCGATCACACCTGCCACGGTTATGAGCACACCCACAATTACAATATGGCGTTGCAGCCGGTGATGGACAGCCTTTTGGCTCATCCAGCCAGATTACCAACGATTCGAAGCGAAGTTCGGGAAAGATGGCCGAGCGACTAAGAATTCAGCTCTATGTCGTCTGCCTGTTCGGTATTCTGAAACAGCCTTTGCAACTCGTCGTCAATAACGTACTCGATCTTGCAATTGCCGACCACGATAGTCTCGCCAGGCACCAGCAAGTGTTCCTTAATCGCATAGCCATCAACGGTAGTGCCGTTGGTGCTGCCGAGATCGACAATCGTGGCGCCGTCAGGCGAGTGCCTGACCAACGCATGATGGCGACTTACTAACTTGTCATTGATTCGAATATCGCAGAGCCGACTTCGCCCAATCAAAATGTTGCTCTGACGCAGCACCATTTCCCTGACGTCATCATCGGTCAACTGCACTATCAGGCGCCCGATTCGGGGCCGCAGCCCGGCAGCATTGAGAGTCGTCGCATCTTCATCGACATCGCCCTGCACAGACCCTGTCCGGAGCGGTCCAAAAGCGCGTTCGACCAGTTCTTTCGTGATCAGATCGACACCCTCTTCCTCAGAAGTACTGAAACATCGGCTCATGAGCGCCGATATCTCGTCGGGGACGCCGCCGCAAAGCTCGTGAATGAGCGGGATCGACTCATACTGGAACGTCTCGTCAACGCTGGACGTACCAGCCGCCTCCACTCGCCGGCGAATGTATTCGCGCGTTTCAGTCAGAGTGAATGGTTCAATCGAAATACGTTTTCCCGCATACGTGGCCACCGAACTCAGCGGCTGGTTATGCAGCAACTCCTTGAAGCCGGATTGTCCGGAGATAATCAACATCAATCCGTAACCGCCGTCGCGCTCCATCTCTACCAGGCTGCGAATCTTGTCAAGAACCCACCATTCGCAGTCCTGCACATTCTCGATACAAATAATCGTGCGCCGTCGATGACTCTTCTGAAAAGAGAGAAATAGTGAAAATATGCTTTCGAGATCCTCGACACTCAATTCCTTGGGCTCAAACCCTAAAGCGCGAATGATCTTGCCCATGAACTCTGACGTACTAACACAGGGTTCGGAAATGCGCGCAACGGCGACATCCTCGTCGAGCCTCGAGAGAAACTTGCCAATAATGAATCCTGACGCCGACCGGCCGTCACCGACCAGTATCGCAAGGGGGCGCTCTTGCATTAACGAAAGGCCCAGTCGGTCAATGGCATTGCGATGGCTCTGCGTCAGAAATCCAGATGACGGGTCTTGCTCGCACTGCACGTCGGGCTCCGTCAATGACTGCTGCTGGTGGTATTTCACGGTCAGCTCCTGCGGCCTCTTTAAATCTGGCGAAAAGGCTCTTGATTAGGATCTTCTTATGATTTTCAGTCTAGGCCAGTTCCTGCAGTATGTAAAGTATATTGCGAAGTTACCATTGTAATCACTTGATATAGATAGACTATCCGCTCATACGCCTTAGCGTTTTGATGAGATGACCTGTGTCGACGGCCGCATCTGTCCTGACAAAGACCGTTTGCTCGCGCTCCGCGTCATTCAAGGGATCTGAGTTCTCGTATTGGAAATTCAGGACTTTGATGTCCGCTTCGGAAGCGTCCTTGCCGCTGACTCCTCGCTCCTCCAACCTGTGCAGCAACTCGTCGCGATCCGCACTGGTGTCGACGAAGTTAAGAGCGACACTCTGACGCTCAGCCAAGCCCACGAGCAGCTGCCGGTCGGTCCGCCTCAGAAATGATGCATCGACAATCACGTTGAAACCGGCCTCCAGCAGGCCCTCGGCTGTCTCGATCAGCCTTTCATAGATCCCGGCGCGCGCTGTTTCTGTGTAAATGCCCGAACCTGGTTCCGAGTCACTGCCCCCGGTTTCCTCAAGTCCCAGTAGCCTTTTACGCTCTATATCCGACCGAATGCGGATAGCGGGGAGCTGCGACATCAGCTGCGACGACAGCCATGTCTTGCCGGAGCCCGAATAACCATGCATTGCAATTAACCTGGGCTCGGGAGCCTCGATCCAGCGTGCTGCCACCGCGAGGTTGTGTTTGAGATCCTCAATATCCTGCTGCCGGTCCTCCGGCGTCGCGCGCTCAGTGCTTCGAATAGCCGCGACTTTGGCGCGAATCATGCTGTGGTAGACAAAATACAGGCCGAACACGTCCATCCCTGAATAATCGCCGGTGCATTCGAGATAGCGGTTCAGGAACGCGTAGGCCAGGTCTTGCCTTGCTTGCGCGACCAGGTCCATGACCAGGAAGGCGATGTCACTGATCACATCAATGTTGCGCAGCTCGGCACTGAATTCGACGCAGTCGAACGGGACGATGCCGCTCGGGAGCCGGACCAGGTTTCCGAGATGCAGGTCACCATGGCACTCGCGCACGAAACCGTCTTTGCGCCTTTGAATCAACGTGGGTTTCAGGTCACGCAGGCGATTCGCTGTCCACTGCTGCACGCGGTAAAGCAGGTCCATATCGATGGCCTGTTTCAAGGGCGCGAAATTATCCAGCATCGGCGCGCGGACCTTTCGCACGGACTCATTATCGTTGGCAAACTCGATTATTCTTGCGTCCGCGTGGTAGCCGGCGATCGTCTCGGCGAGCGCGAAAAGGTCTTTTTCCTTGAGTCGTCCTGCCTTGAGTTGATTATCGAGTTGGGCGCTTTGCGGAAATTGCGCCATCTGCAGCGCATATTCGATAACGCTTCCGGCGCCCCCAAGCGACGGATGCTCGTAGCTGCCACAGATAGGCAAGACGTCCAGATACAGTTGCGGCGCCCAACGCCGGTTGAGCCGCAGTTCCTCCTCACAATAATGGCGCCGTCGCTCGAGCGTGCTGAAATCAAGGAAGTCCAGCTTCACGGCTTTTTTTATCTTGTAGGCCGATGTTCCGGTCGTTATGACCCACGAGATGTGCGTCTCGAAAATCTCGATGGACGACACCGGGTGCGGATAGGCCTCGGGTCTCGTCAGCGCCGCGATCAGCGTCGACTGCATGCCGCCTTCGTCAGCCATCGGTGGTCACATCGTTATTGCACGAGCCAGCTTCCGTCCGCCTGCAAACAAGCTGTGCCGTAAACATCCTGGTTGGTTTGGCCGCCAACGGTTGCATCAAGCCTGAACTCGCGACACGGACCGCTGCTCTGCTCGTAGGTCCGCGTTGGTGTCACCGTGTATTTGTGGCCGGTATCAGGATTGACCCACGTGGTGGACTGGCCACTTTGAGAGTCGTTGAGCACCATCGCGGTCTTCATACGATCGGTGTCATCCATACTTTCGCCGACATGTCGGCCGATCATGGCGCCGGCGATGGCTCCGACTATGATGGCCGCCGTCCTGCCGCGTCCCTCGCCGATTTGAGCGCCGATTACGCCGCCGATCACTCCGCCCAGCACTTCGCCTTGCTGAGCGTGACTTGTCGTTTCGCAGGCATTCATCAAGAAAGCCGATAGCACCGTGCTAAGGATGATTACGCTCGCGTGATTTGTCTTTGACCAACTCATTTCAGATCGGAACATCATAAGATCACCTCCGTCATTAATGTAGGTCCGCGATAAACCTGGCACAAGTCGTATTCGTACCTAGCGGACATCATCGAACGCCGGCCGGCACGCGATGCCCTCCAGCTGGGCGTCGATCTTCTCGACCGCCCCATAACCGACCTCAATAGCCTCCGCGGCGCGGTGAAAATCCATTAAATGAAAATGATCGAGGCGTGGTGTTACGACCAGGTCCGGCGGATCGCCAATCATGCGGTTGGATGAAATCTGGTCCTGCATGATATTGATTGCCTTATACACGACCTCAGCGATGCCGGGTTCGTTGGCTTCGCGATCCGCCCGAATTGAGTTGACAAAATTGTCCAGCAAACCGGTCCATCGAGCGAATAGTTCCGCTCCCTCCTCGGGAGTGCTGCCCTCCCGTCGTCGAGGTTTTGCCCGGTTCTTCCTCTTACGCAGGCCGTTCTCAGTAGCGGGCCGGTTTAGATTCACGGCAATAACGTATTCCGCGCCCAGTGCTCGACACATCGAAACCGGAACCGGGTTGAGAACGCCGCCATCAATGAGCCAACGGTCTTCATGACGCATGGGCGTGAACAGCCCGGGCAAGCCGCTGGAAGCGCGGACAGCATGCAACATGGAACCCTTCTGGATCCAGACTTCTTTGCCCGTATAAAGATCAACGGCAACCGCGCCAAACAATCGGGGCAGAGATTCGATCGCCCGATCCTCCAGGTGCTCCCCAACGGTCCGCATCAGGCGATTGCCGCGCATTACGCCCCCGCCGCTGAGGGTCGCATCGAGAAGACGCCATACGTCGACCTTGGTCAGGGTTCGCGCCCAGGTCTCGACCGCATCGAGCTGGTCACTGGCATAGGAGGCCGCAACGAGGGAGCCCGTTGATGACCCGGTCACTATTGTCGGTTCAATGCCACGGTCGTGGAGCGCGCGCAATATTCCGATGTGAGACCAGCCACGGGCCGAGCCGCTGCCCAGTGCAAGTCCGATCTTGACACCGCTATTTTGCTTGTCGGTTTCCATTACCTGCTCGATGCATCATCGGACGGCGGCCAGGTCACGCTGAAAGCACCGCGAACATTACCGAGTGCGTAACCACGCGCCCGATCATGAGGATAGTCGGCATCGAGTATTGCGCCCAGTTCGGGCGACAGGGGTGTGCCGTGGCAGGCAAGACAAACACCTCCTGTCCTGATGACAGCCATATATCGAATCGTGCCGTCAGCTTCCCGAACAAAGTGTTCCAAGGGTGCCGTCGGTTCAGCCGTATTCGCCTGTTGTTCGAATTCCAGCAATACGCTCGTTTCCCAGGGCTCCGGTGCGTTCCCGGGGTTGCGGAAACGCAGGCTCGTTCGTCGCACTTTGGCCCCGCTGAGCCGCGATAGCTCGGACGCAATCTGAGGTGCTTTGTCTTTACACACGCTGACCGCCTGCACAGGTCCGCCCTCCGCCAGGCCCTTCTTCAGTTCGCTCTGTAAGCTGACTCCAAACGACTTGACCAGCGCTCGACTCTCCTCAAGGCGCGGATCGTCCGCCGTTACCGAACACCCGACGAGCATCGCAGCCATGATCGGCGGAAGAGTCTTGAGGCGCATGGATTTCATGGCTGTGCCTTCAGCGTTCCGGCCTTTACGATACCCGTATCCTCGAGGGCTGCGAGCAGTTGTCCCCAGCGCTGTTCCAGCGTGCCCGTGTAGCCAACAGACATGCGCATCAGCCCTGGCGAGATGCCGGCGGCGACTTTACCTTCGTCGCTCATTTCGCTTGAGGTGCTGGAGCCCGAGCAGGACATGAGCGTATCGAAATAGCCGAGACTGACGGCGAGATAGCCGAAGCGTTGCTCGTTCTGCAGGCGCGACATCAGCACATTGGCCGTTTCCTCATCGCCCACATCGAGTGTGAATACCCCGCCATAGCCATATTCGCTGGAGCGAAGCTCGTTGAACAACTCATGGTCGGGGTGTTGCGGCAGACCCGGATAACAGACATCGAGTCCCAGCGTGTCGAGACGCTTCGAGAGTTGCAGCGCCCGTTCCCCGTGCGCTGCCATTCGCAGCGGTAAATGCGGAATGCGCAGGCTGACGCTCGATGCAACATGCGGGTCCATCGTGGGACCTAATAACATCAGCGGCCCCATATGAAGGTCCATGAGTTGACCGACAAAGCTCTCGCTGCCACAGATCGCGCCGGCGATGACATCCGATGCACCGCTGATGAACTTCGTAATACTGTGAACGACGACATCCGCCCCCAATGCCGCTGGCCTCAGCAACAGCGGGCTGAAGGTATTGTCGACGACCAGGGGCAGGCCCCGCTCCTGAGCAATATCCGCGAGGCGCGGTATGTCGGCAAGGCGCAATGTCGGATTCGCTATGCTTTCGGCAAACACCAGTTTTGTCCGACCCGTGATGGCGTTCGTCACGGCGTGAAGGTCTGTGATATCCACAAAGGTCGTCTTGATACCCGCTTTGGCGGCAAGGAAGTCGTGCAGAAACGCATAGCTGCCGCCGTAGATCGCATTGGAAGCAACGATTTCATCTCCGGCATTACACAAACCCAGTATGGCCCCGGAGATCGCGGCCATTCCGCTGGCAGTGCAATAGCCGGCTTCGGTACCGGCCAGCGCAGCCATCTGTCGCCCCAGGTTGAAAACCGTCGGGTTGAAGTGCCGGCCGTACAGGTAGCAGCCCTTGTCCGGACCTTTGCGGCCTTCGAACAGTTCCGGCATGGTCTCCGGGTCGATCACGGTAAATGTCGTACTCGCCTCGATCGACATGTTGACGCCACCGTGCTCGCCAAATTCATGGCGAAGGTCCGCCAGGTCCTCGATTGGATCGCGTCTGTTGTTCATCTTTCTTTCAACACCAGAAGATTGCCCAAAAGAACCAGTGCTGTCCCCAGCACGATGCTTATGTCGAGGCCCAGCCCTTCGAACAGGATGGAAAGGACGAGTGCCACAACCGGGAACATGACTGTCGCGTAACCCGCCTTGTGCGCACCGATCCTTCCCAGCAATGTCAGGTAGGCGCCAAACGCCACGACTGAGCCAAATATTGCCAAATAAGCCAGTGATGCGATGTACGTAAAAGTCGCGTCGAACGTGAATTCCTGCCCCCGCGACAGGGCAATTATGGCGGTCAGGATCGCCCCATACAGCATGCCCCAGGCATTGGCTTGTACGACCGGCAATGTGCGTTTTTGTGCTCCCTGGGAAAGCATATTGCCAATAGACGCCACGAGCGCTCCCAGCAAGGCCAGAATGGAGCCGTAGAAAACTTCATCCGACAAGGACATTTCGCTGACCTGCGGCGCGAACAACGTGATGATTCCAAGAATGCCGAGGAAGGCGCCGATCAACACGCGGCGCCCTGCCCGGGTGCCAAATATCAGCCGGGAAAGAACGATGTTGATCCACAGCATGGTGGAGAACGCGATAGCGGCCAGTGCCGATGTAATGTACACCTGAGCGCGGTACGCGAACACATAGTTGAGGCAAAAAAGAAACGCGCCCAGGAGCGCAAACCAAACATGATATTTTAGATGAAATAATAGTTTTAATTTATTGATTTTACAGTATATAAAAAGAAACAAAGATGCTATGGCGTAGCGGTAGACGATGGACACCTCCGGCTCGACCGTGCCGAGCTGGAACTCGATGGCCAGCCAGGTCGAGCCCCAGATCAGGACCGTTATGAGATAGAGAACGGTGTTGCTCATGCGCGGTTTCGTTGCTAGAGACAACGGCTCTCAAACTGACCTAGCAGCTTGTCTTCGTTCGCGGCGGCTTCGAAGAATCCTTCGAGGTACCGGGCACCAGATTCGATGTCTTTTTCGGATAAATGCGGCAGATCCTCGATGACGCGCAGGATGTCGTCCCGGTGGCCAAGCACGGCTTTAAGCGCTTTCCTGAGCGCCTCTCTGGGCATGCAGTAGCCCCGGTATCGGCGCTTGGTGACCCGCTTTATTCGCAGGCTGGGGTCCGGCTTTGCGTAGCGTGCGTTGACCAACCCGGCCAGGTCAAAGTCGTAGGGAACGTAGAAATGACGCCCCTCGATACCCAGCAGCAACCCATTGTGGCAGCACGTATCCTCATCAAATGCCCGCACCAGCGACCAGTCGGTATTGCCGATCAGGTATTGAAAGATGTAGGCCAGCGCTGTCTGGGTCGGGTCGAGATAATTCTTCGTCACGCGACGCGAGTTGATCAATGTGCCTGCGTTACGCTCCGCCATCGCCTCTTTCGATTCGATGAAGAACGCATGCCGTACCAGGTCCGTGCCGCCAGGGTCAGCGGTATCGAGATAGCGAATGCGCGCCAGGCGTACGCGAAAACTCACGTTCGACAATACATTGAAGATCCGGTACGTCGCATATTCCTCGAGTACGTTTTGCTCGTAGTCGGCAGCTCCCTTGCAGTGGGTCACGAGTTTCAACTTGTTCTGACCCGAGAAAACCGTATCCGCCGTGTCGCGGCTCGAGAAGTCGAAACGCAGGGGCGGAAACTTGCAGACCCGCACCCGGCTGAGGCCACGCACCCGCACGTCGACGTCAATGGCGGAGCCCGCAACCGTCAGCTTGAAGCTGTACTCGTTGCGATCTTCCGTGTCCTTAATAACCGTCGACAACGGACCCGTCAGTGTAATTTCGAGAACCTCGTCATCCTCGAACAACGGCGATGCAAGACCCGCGGCACTTGCCAACAGGAGCAAAACAGCAAGCCAGCGCACGTTGTCAGGTCAGCCCGGCGTTCCGCAACGGCAATTCACGAACACGCTTACCCGTCGCCGCGAAATAAGCGTTCACGATTGCAGGTGCCACGGGTGGAACTCCTGGCTCTCCCACGCCACCCGGCGGCGCCGTCGATTCCATGATGTGGACATGAATGGCCTCCGGCGCTTCGCTCATTCGAACAACGGGGTAGGTGTCAAAGTTGCCTTGTACGACGGCCCCGTCTTTGGCCGTAATCTCGCCGTGCAGGGCGATACTCATGCCGAAGATCGCGGCGCCTTCCATCTGCGACGTTACCCGGTCCGGATTGATAACCGTTCCGGCATCAATGGCTGTCCAGATATCGTGGACAAGCAGTTTGCCGGTCTTGTCGACACTCACTTCGGCCACCGAGCCAACGATACTCAGGAAAGAACGATGCACGGCAATGCCGAGGCCATGCCCGTCGGGCAGCGCCCTGCCCCAGCCGGCCATGTCGGTTACCTTTTCAACGACAGCGGCAATGCGACCCGTGTCGATCGGGTGCTTCTCGAGCGGGTGACCATAGTTTGTATATTTGCCGCCGTCGTCGGCCGGGTTGACCTGGCGCGGCTTGCCGAGCAGCTTGAGTAAATGATCCCTGGGATCCTGGCCGGCAGCGTGCGCAAGCTCATCAACGAAGCCCGCCAGTGCGAAAGCGTGAAAGACATTGCAGACGGAGCGAAGCCAACCGATACGCAGGTGGGCTTTGGCCTCGGCCGTTTCGATCTGCATGTTCGCAATATCGTACGGATTGTCGAGCAGTCCGAGGTCGAGCTCGAAGCCCCCGGGTCCGGTCGCACTCGGGTCGAACGTCGACATGATCGACGGGAAACAGCTGCGGTGCAAAAAGCCGGTGGTATTGCCGTCCGCGTCAAGACCTGCTTTCAGGTACTGCGCGCTGACCGAGTGAAAATAACCGTGCCGGATATCGTCTTCGCGCGTCCAGGTGACCTTCACCGGGCGCCCGGTCTGTTTGGCCAGCCAGGCCGCTTCGGCAATGAAATCGGGTTTGGATTTGCGCCCAAAGCCACCGCCGAGCAACGTGACATGCACCTTGACCTTTTCCTTGTCGATGCCCAGCGTCGCCGCGACCGTGTCCTGTGCCGCCTGCGGGTTCTGAGTGCAGGCCCAGGCTTCACACCCGCCATCTTCGGTGATCCGCGCAATGGCCGCGGGCGGTTCCATCGGAGCTTGAGACAGATAGGGTGCGTAGTAAACCGCTTCGTGCACGCTGTTGGCCGCTTTGAACGCCGCGGCTGCGTCGCCCCGGGTCAGAACCGGCTTGCCCTGCGATGTAACGGACTTGACCAGCGTTTTCCGGTAGGCCGCCGACTCATGCGCGCCATTCGCGCCCCGGTCCCACTCGATCTGCAGCGCCTCGCGCCCTTTCTGTGCGGCCCAGGTATTGCTCGCGAGTACCGCGACACCACCCAGAACGTTAAACAACAGCGGTGATGTGGGGTCGGGTAATTTGATGACGTCGATAACACCCGAAACGGCTCTGGCCTCGGCGTCGTCGACTGAAACGACAGTGCCACCGGAGGCCGGGCAGCGTGCGATCGAGGCGTACAACATGTCCGGAAGGACCGTGTCTATTCCGTAGATGGCCTGGCCCGTCGTAAAAGCAAACCCGTCGATGGTATCCATCGACTTGCCGATGTAGCGATAGTCTTCGCGAGACTTGAAGGGCGCTTCTGTCGGCGCCTCGAGCTCCGCGGCCGCGTCCACCAGGTCGCCGAAGCCTGCCGACTTGCCGCTGCCCTCGTGATGCACAGCATGCTCGCGGGCGCTGCATTCCTCGGCGGGTACACCCCACTCTGCGGCGGCGGCGGCAATTAGCATCTGGCGCGCGGTCGCTCCGGCATTGCGCAGCAGATCAAACTGGTTGCGAATACTCGTCGAGCCGTCAGTATTCTGATCACCGTATTTCGCGTCGCCGAGCGCCTGGATCAGCTCGATCCGATCCCAGTCGGCGTCCATTTCATCGGCGATTATCTGTGGCAGGCAGGTACGAATACCCTGTCCCATCTCGGAGCGATGGCAAATGATTTCAACGATGCCGTCGTTACGAACGTTAACGTAGACGTTGGGTGCAACCGAGGCGGCGCCCTGGCTGGCTGGACCGGGGCCCGCCCGTCCGCAGCCTGCCGTGAATGTCAGTGCCAGAACCAGTCCGCCACTCGCCTGACCAGTACGTTTGAGAAATTCGCGGCGGCTGATATGTTGGAGTTCGTTCATGACTGGCCCTCCGCAACTTTGTGGATCGCCTGGCGGATGCGCGTGTAGGTACCGCATCGACAGATATTGCCGCTCATCGCGGCGTCGATATCGTCATCACTCGGCTTCGGATTGCGCTCCAGCAGCGCCACGGCGCTCATGATCTGGCCGGACTGGCAATAACCGCACTGCGCGACGTTGAGTTCCCGCCACGCTACCTGGACCGGATGATCACCGTCTGCAGCCAGGCCCTCGATGGTGGTTACTTTGCGACCCGCGGCCGCCGAGACCGGAATCGCACAGGACCTCATTAGCTGGCCATCCAGGTGAACATTGCAGGCCCCGCACAACGCTTTACCGCAGCCGAATTTGGTCCCGGTCAGGCCTGCGAGATCGCGAATCGCCCATAGCAAGGGCATGTCCGGGTCCACGTCGAGTGAAACTGCCTGACCGTTGATCGTCAGTTCGATAGCCATTGTTAACCCCCTGATCCGATGGTCTTGATGTCACCTCGGTAGATACTAACAAACGCGGCGCCTTCGGGCCTGCATTGAAACTGTGACCGCTGTACCGCGCGGCCAAGCGCGAAGCCGGATAATGGGATGATGCAGCAAATTCTCCTGATCCTGCCTGTAGTTCTGCCCGTCATTTTCTGGGCCGTCTATCACTATCACAAAGATCGGCATCTTCCGGAGCCGCCCCTCAACCTGCTGCTTTGTTTTGGCCTCGGCTTGTTAGCCGCAGCAATTTCGAAGCTCATGTACGCGGGCCTGGAGCCGCTGGGACTCCGCTTCGACGCCTGGGCCCTGGCGGCCGACAATCCAATGGCCTTACTGGCGTATTCGATGCTGGCGATCGGTCCGATTGAAGAGTTCGCGAAAATGCTGCCCTTCCTCGTCATCGTAATGCGCTTTCGCGCATTTGATGAGCTCCTGGACGGCATCGTCTACGCGTCGTTCATCGGACTCGGATACGCACTGGCAGAAAACCTCCAGTACCTTGATTTCCTGTCGCCGCTTGAAGCAGCGGCGCGCGGGTTTGCCGGGCCCGTCGTGCACATTTTGTTTGCATCAATCTGGGGGTACTGGATTTCACGGGCCCGGCTTTCCAGCTTATCGGTGGCGAGGGCTGCCAGCCTGGGCTTCCTGCTCGCTGCATTCCTGCACGGACTTTACGATTTCCTGGTGCTGTTACACCCGGTGGCCGCACTGCCGGTCGCGGCATCGCTGATCGTGGGTATTTGGATATGGCGCCTGAGGCTGATGCATCGACTGCATGAACAAGCCCTCAGGAGCAACGACTGAGGGTTCTAGGCGCGATCGTAGGGATTGAAGGCGTCACTGGGGACCACCGCTTCCTCGAGCGTCAACTCGATCGAATTCTCCGTATCCTGGATCAGCTGCGAACAGCGTTTCTGAATATCGGCCAGTTTGAGCGACACATTCGACTCCGAAAGCGGTATGTCGTCGTTAAAGTCCTTATCCATCTGCAGTTCCGGTCGGTGGGTGTCTCTGTTTGGAGACAGTACATACTGTCGCAGTATAGAGACAGCATGGCGCTCAAAGTGTGAGCCCGGTCACACTAGAGCGGCCAAAACGCCCTTTTTTCCGGCTTATGTCGTATTGATCGGTGTTTTGACGCTCGGGATTCAATACCGCAGCATTGCTGACCCCCAGGTGAAGCCGGCTCCGAAGGCCGCCAGCAGCAGCATTTGACCGCGCTTGATACGGCCGTCACGAATTGCGAGGTCCATCGCGAGCGGGATGGACGCCCCGGACGTATTTGCATGCTCGTCTACGGTAGCGATCACGCGCTCCATTGGCATTTGCAGTTTCTTAGCGGCCGCTTTGATGATGCGCATGTTGGCCTGATGAGGTACGAACCAGTCGATGTCATCCAGGTGCCCGTCCAGGTCCGCAACCGTTTCGCGGGCGATATTGTCGAATGTTGCGACCGCCCGGCGAAAGACGGCATTGCCCTCCATCGAGATGTAGGCGCCGCCAGCCTTCGTAACGTCGAAACCCACGGAAACACCTTGTTTGACTTGCAGCAGTTCTTCGTACTCGCCATCGGCGTGAATATGCGTGGAGAGTATGCCGGGCTCCTCGTCAGCCTGCAGGACGACAGCACCCGCCCCATCACCAAACAGGACGGCCGTGCCACGGTCTTCCCAGTTGGTGATCCTCGACAGGGTCTCGGACCCGATCACGATTGCGGTTCGGGCCCCGCCGGTCTGGATGTAACGGTTTGCGAGGTCCAGGCCATACAGAAAGCCGCTACACGCTGCGTGCACATCGAAGGCCGCACATCCCTTGACGCCAAGCTGCCGTTGAATAATGCAGGCTGTCGCCGGGAAGATCTTGTCCGGAGTGGCCGTACCAAGAACGATGAGACCGATCTCTTCTGCGCCGACGCCCGCCATTTCCATGGCGCGCTTCGCTGCCTCTACACCCATCGTCGAGGTAGTCTCATTGTCGCCGGCGATGTGCCGTCGTTTGATGCCCGTTCGTTCGCGGATCCACTCGTCGGACGTATCCATGGTCTTCTCGAGATCATGGTTGGTGACAACTTTTTCCGGCAGAAAACTGCCTATACCGGCGATGCGTGCATAAGTCATGTGGTGTTCCTTCTTAGGAACGCCGCGATCTCTCGCAACGTCGGATAGTCGAACAAGTCGCTGATATCCAGTTTACCCGGGTACTTCTCGTCAACCGCCAGGACGATCTCGGTCAGCGTCAGCGAACTCACCCCGACTTCGAAAAGGTTGTCTCCCGGCCCGATCTTACGATCTTTCGAAAACTCGCGGCAAATCGTCATGAGTTCGGCCACGAGTGCGTCATCGTCGGTCGCGGCGTCATCCGCGTCACCAGGTGCAAGCTGGCCAAGAACCTCGTCAAATTCGCCGTCCAGGTAGGCGTCCAGGAGTTTGCCGCGCTGCACTTTGCCGCTGGTCGTCTTTGGAATGCGTGAAACCGGGATCACCGTATCGACTTCGAGGCCCGTTTGCTCGCCGACCAGCGCTCGTACCCGGTGGATCACGGGCACGAATTCTTCCAGTGCCTGGCGGTAAAGGATGAATGCGATCAGCTCCTCGGTCTGGCCGCCCTTGGGTGTCGCGCCTGCGACCACGACCTTGTTGAGATCCATGCCATCAAGTCCGGCGATAATTTCCTCGAAGTCGTGTGGATAGTAGTTCTGACCGTTGACAATGATGATGTCTTTCTGACGGCCCGTGATCACCAGCTGTTGATCGACGAACACGCCGCAATCCCCGGTGCGCAGCCAGCCATCTGGCGTGAACAGCTCGGCCGTCGCCGCATCATCGCCGTACACCTTTTCGGTCACACTGCCACCCAGTAGCTGAATATTTCCGATCACGCCTTCGGGCAAGACCTTGTCCTCGTCGTCCGCTATTCGAATTTCAACATCGCGAATGGCATTACCGACTTTCACAAAGCTCACGGCATCCGGATCGCCGGGGTCAACGGCACGGTAGCCATCTCCGACGCGCAGACTATGCCTGTCGACCGTGATGCGTGAATATTCGCTGCCCGGTTTCGGAAGTGAAACGCCAACGGTAGCCTCGGCCAGTCCGTATACGGGATACATCGCTGTGCGCTTGAGACCGTGCGGCGCGAGCGCCGCCAGGAATTCCTCGCAGAGTTCCCACGAAATCGGTTCCGCGCCGTTCAGGATCAACTTGACGCATGAAAGATCCAGGTCCGGAAGGCCCTTGCGCACAAACAGCTTCAGGAAGTGCTTGTACCCGAAATTGGGCGAGCATAATTGCGTGGCACGCAGTTCATCGGCTTTGCTCATCCATAACAACGGTCGCCTGACAAATACGTTGGTATCCATGACAGCGTGATTCATGCCCACGCCGAGTACGCTCAGGTGATAACCGATCAGTCCCATATCGTGGGTCAGCGGCATCCAGCTCATGCTCTGATCGGCCTTGTCCCAACCGGTCGCCTCGACAATCGCGCGGATATTGATGCAAAGGTTCTTGTGCGTAAGCACGATGCCCTTCGGATCACTCGTCGAACCCGAGGAATACTGGATGAATGCAATATCGTCCGGTGTCGCTGCAAAGACCTCGCCATGCGCTGCCGGTTCCACATCGCTCATTAACACGGTGCGGGTTTCCAGCAATTGCGTGATGTTATCCAGTTCCCGTTGCTTCGAGAATTCAAGCAAGCGTTCCAGCAACCCCATTTCTGTAAACAGCGTCCCCTTCTTGAGCTGCGACACGATGCGAAATAATTTGAGCCGATGCTCATCGCTGATACCGACGGCGACCGGCACCGGCACGATACCGCCGAGCACGGCAGCCCAGAATGCGACTACGAAACTCGCATTCGATTTGCTGAAAATAATGAGCTCGTCACCCGGCCGCATGCCGCGAGCCTGCAAGGAACCAAGCAGCGCGATAGCCTGATCCCACAGGTCCGGGAAGCGAATGACAGTCTCGTCATTCTCGCCGTCGATAAATCGAATTTCACGGTCCTTGCCACGTGCGTCGCGCAGCATGTCGGTGAGTGTGTTGTAAAGCTCCATGACGTGCTTACCGTTCCTCGGGTTGCAGGTAGATGTCGTTCGCCGAACGAAGATTAATGCCCAATTCGAGATCGGGTTCTTTATCGTCAAGCAAGCGCATTCGAAAACGTGGCAGTAACAAGCCCAGGTGTACCTTCATTTCCAGGAAAGAAAAATACTCGCCGAGGCACCGTCGTGGGCCCAGTGAAAACGGAAAGTACGGTCGGTCCTTGCTCGGTTTGTCGGTCGGCGCGAATCGCTCCGGGTCGAACGTGTGCGGGTCCGGCCAGTAACGTTCGGTCCGATGCAGGATAAACGGTGACAGGTAGATGTCGGTTCCAGGCGGGACATCGTAGTCATCGAGTTCATCCTCGTCGTGCGAGCGCCGCGTAAACAGCCAGACCGGCGGATACAACCTGAGTGCTTCTTCAAGCGTCTGCTGTGTGTACTGCATCGAGTTGATCGAGTCGGGGTTCACAGCGCTTACACCGGGCAGTACGTGCCGCGTTTCTTCAAGCAGTCTTTCCTCGATGTCGGGATGTTTCGCGATCAGGTACCAGACCCAGTTCAGCGTATTTGCCGAAGTTTCAAATCCGGCAACAATCAGCGTCATGAGTTCGTCGAGTAACTCGGCATCGGTGAACGACTTGCCCTTTTTGTCAACGGCAGCAAGGTACATCGAGAGGAAGTCGAATTGGTCCTCGCCTTCGCGGCTGCGCCTGTTCTCGATGATACTCATCAACAGCTCGCGCAGCTTGCGGACCTTCAGGACGACACTGAGGTCGCGAGTCGAGTCCCTGCTAAGAAACGCGAACGGATTCTCACCCTGGGTCAGGATGCGATTGTGGTAATCGTCGCCGAAGATGCTGATCAGGATAAGCTCCAGGGCGAAATCGGAGGTTTCCTCGGTGATATTGATGTTCTCGCCGCGAGCGACAAGATCGGCCCAGTGGACGGCACGGCGATCGCAGCATTCAACCATCACGGTCATCAGGCGATGGACATTCTGCCGGCTGAATGCAGGCTGGATCATCGTGCGCGAGCGTCTCCACACATCCCCGTCACTGACAATGAGGCCGTTGCCGAGCAGCATCTTGACGCGTTCGAATCCAGGGCCCTTGTGGTACTTGCTGTGCCGGCGCACCAGGATGCGGCGCACCTCGTCGGCATCGTTAACGAAGAATGCGAGGCGCCCATTTGGCTTGGTCATGCTGACCATGTCGCCGAATTCGCGCTGCAGGCCCTCGAGTGTCGCGAGCGTCTCTTGGTCAATGCCAAGCGTAACGGTCTGGTCAGGACCAGGTGGCCGCCTGTATGCGAGCTGCGCTTCTGTCATCTGCAGATGGGGGTTTGGAGGGACTCGGAAAATGCAGGCGCAATCTTACATTGACCGGCGTCGAATCGATACTGCAAACTCATGCACTTCTGCCGCCGGGTCCCATTTTGAGCAAGCAGCAACCTAAAGACTTCGACTCGGTCGAGTCACGACGCAGCACGGCTTCCCGTCGACGAATGTCACCGGCGCGGCGAATCTACTACTTCCTCGGTTTGCCGGTGCTACGGGCGTTGATTCGGCTGCTGGTGTCGACCTACCGGGTCGAGAAAGTGATCGGCGCCGAGCGTATCGAGCCCTTCATCGAGGATGGCACGGTGTGTGCGCCCTGCTACTGGCACCAGCATCATGTCGTCGGCTCGACGCTGATCCGCTCGTGGGTGCAGCGGGGACTCAAGGCCTGCTTCCTTGTTTCCGGTTCGGTAGACGGCGAGGTACCGGAACGAATTGCCCGCTCATGGGGCGCTGAAGTCATTCGGGGTTCGGCGAATCAGAGCGGCGCTCTTGCGCTACGTGACATGCAGCGCATGATGAAGATTGGATACTCCATCGTCACGACTGCCGACGGTCCTCGTGGCCCCAAATACGAGTTCAAGGTCGGCGCCGTCCTCATGGCCCGCATCGCGGGGGTGCCCATAATCCCGATCGCTTGCGCCGCGGAGCGCGCCTGGTATCTGAATCGCTGGGACGATTTCATGGTTCCCAAGCCCTTTTCACGCATTGTCCTGGCGGTCGGCGAGCCCTACCCGATACCGGCCAATGCGCCGCTGGACGCGCTGGAGTCGCACCGCCTGGCTGTTCAGGAAGCAGTCATGTCACTTATGCGAGAATCCGAACAGGTCCTCAAAGAGAGCTACGCATGAACGGGTATTGCCGCCGCGATTTCCGGAAGTTCCATTGGATGCCAGCGTTACTGTTGGCCGCCAGCTTGTTTGCGGGTGCTGCCCAGGCCAGCGGAGAGCTTACGCCGCACACGGCCGAGTACAGGATCAAGATCAGTGTGGTCGGTGGTCGGTTAAGCACGGAGCTTAAAGCGAAGGACTCCGGCTATATCGCCACGCACTTTGTCGAGCCGACAGGCATGTCAAGAATCCTCGCTCACGGCGACATTACCGAAGTTTCAGAGTTCGCGGTTGGCGATGAGGGCGTCTATCCGATCGCTTACCAGACGAACGACACAATCGCCAAGGAGGATCCGCGCGCCGATATCCGGTTTGACTGGAATACGCTGGAGGCAAGTGGCACGGTCAACGATGATGAATTTCATACGACCCTCGATCGACTCCGGCAGGATCGTGTGTCGATTCAATATGCGCTCATGCATGACTTGCTAAACGACCAGCTCAGCGAGCAATACCAGTTATTCGAAGCCGATAAGCTCAAAACCCTGAATGTGCGTTCGATCGGTAGCCGAGAAATTAAGGTTGCGGCCGGCACTTTCACGGCCGTCGGCATTCAACATCAGGCAGAAAACTCTTCCAGGGTGACGACGCTCTGGTGCGCCGAGGAACTGGACTATCTGCCGGTTGTCATCGAACAACACCGTAAAGGCAAGCTGCGCGTTCGGGCGACGCTGCGACGCTATACACCAAGCGACTAAATGCGGTCGAAGCGCTGCCGCGACGAGAACTGTTCGTTGTTACCGCGGCTGACCAGGATGTCGCGCACCAAGACGGTGCCACCCGGTTCGAGGTGCCAGGACTCGGTTAACAACGTCCCTTGCTCATCGAGCGTCTCGACGACAAACACCATCCCGTTCCATCCCGACACGCGCTGCGCCTCGATCGGGCCCACGGAGACAATTCGATTTTCACCAAACGTATACTCCTCGACGATAGCCCGGTCGAAACTGATGAACAGACCGTCCGGGGTTTGCGAGATCTTGAGTGATGCGCCTGTTTCCAGAAACATGGTTACGGCAGTACCCGAGGAGCGTTTGGACCGCCGTTTGGCAACACTCGGCGTTGTGGATTTCGGTGGAATCCGGATTCCTGGGTCGGGGTCCCCTCTTGGAATGGGTTTCGAGCCAGGCTCCTCGCGAAGTTGCCAAAGGCCGGACAAGTCTGCGCCGGCAGGAACGACGCCACTTCGGGTCGCAAGTTCCGGGCGCGATGCACAAGCCGCAAGGACCAGGCCTGCGATCAAAACCGAATAGATAAATTTGAATGTTCTTGTAGAATTCATGTCAACCCAGTACACATCCATGCGTTAAGCGTATGGGGCGCTTCAAGGCAGATTCGTCTCAACTGAGGAGAATACCAGATGCAAAAACTTCGCTTGCTCCTGCTGGCTTCCGGGCTGGCGCTGTTACTTCCCGTTACCGGCTATTCGCAGTCGGTATCCGACATCGCCGACCTCGGCCCGGAAGAGCGTCGGGCCTACATGGAGAGCATGTCACCCGACGAACGCGCTGCAATGCGCGAGAAATGGCGCAGTGAACGCGAAGGACTGTCGGACGAGGAACGCAAAGCGTTGCGCGAGCGTATGGCCGCTAACCGGCCGGAAGGTGCAGGCCAGAAACGCAAGGACAGACACGCAAAGCGGCGCGAGCATTGGGAGTCGTTGTCCGAGGAAGAACGCGCAGCCGCGCGCGCACGGCATAAGGAAAAGAAGGCCCAGCGACGCCAGAAATGGGAGTCAATGTCAGAGGAGGAACGTGCCGAAGCCCGCAACAACAGGCGCGACGGCAAACGACATGGCAAGCAGGATCGCCGGCAAGCCGGGGATGAGACCAGCACCAGCGCGGACTAACAGTCAGGGGGTCACGAGCCCCACCGCGAACTTTTCACGCTCAGCGAGATGCAGCCGCAGATCCAACACAATTTTTGCGGCGACCAGCACGACCAGCATCATGATGGGGCTGCCCAACCACTGGATCAGGGCAGCCCCGAATATGATCGCCACATACAGCACGCCCACCAACGGCACCAGGTTCGCAAGGGTCAGCGCTATCGCAGACGGGCGCAGCAGGATCTTAGTCATCCTCAAGCAACGCATCCGCCTCGATTTCGACGAGCATGCCGGGACCGATGAGCTTTGAGACTTCGACCATGGTCGTGGCCGGCATCACCTTTCCAAACGCTTCTTTATGCGCTCTGGCCACGTCGGCCCACCGCTCAATATCGGTCACGAACATGCGAGTGCGAACGACGTCCTCGAGGCCCGCCCCGGCTTCGCCGAGGGCGACGGCAATGATCTCGATGCACCGCTTGGCCTGGGCGTAAGCATCACCGGCAGCAACCACCTCACCATCCTCGCCGACCGGCGCGGTTCCCGAGACCATGATGTGTGGACCAACCCGAACGGCACGGGAGTAACCGGCTTTGGACTCCCAGGGTGCGCCTGAGTGAATGTTCTTCCTGGTGCCCATCAACGTTCTCCCTGCAACCGATAATTTACTTGATATTCTATTCGTATATATATGATTATAAATGAGTTATTGCTTGTCTCCCAGGCCTTGGGATCAGCGCCAACCAGGCCGCGGACGCGATCGAATAAACGGCCACAACGATCCATCCCCCAGCCTGTTGCAGCACTCCGTCGGCGCTGGCCGACAAGAGCAAATACAGGACGGGGACTCCAACCAGCAAACGCAGCCACTCCAGGCGACGCGCCGAGGACCGGCCTTCGTTGAGTAATCCCAGGGTATAGAGTTGCAGCCACAACAGAATGCACGGAATCAGAACGGCCCCGGCGCCTTCACGCGCATACCACTCCGCGATCAGCAGCGCGCCTGCGATACCGATAATGAACTGAGCCATGACGTAATGCCGTTGCTGCGGCGCCGTTTGTGGATCAAATTTTTGAAACCGCGAAAAATCCGTTTGTTGCTTCGGGTACCGCGCCTCGACGTCCGCGGGCCGCCAGCCCGTGCGGCGGAACCAGACCGCAACCTTGTCGCGCCACCGGGACGTCTGGCGGGCATCGAACAGCAGGTAGTCGTAGACCTGCAGATTGGCCCAAAACGGGTTCAGGTTCGCCAGCGGTTTGCGTACCCCGAAAACCACCGGCTCGTCATCGTTCTCATCCTCAAATGTCCCGAAAAGACGATCCCAGAGAATCAGCATGCCGCCGTAGTTCTTGTCGATATAGCGCTCATTCTGAGCATGGTGCACGCGATGATTTGAAGGCGTCACCAGGATGCGGTCGAGAACGCCCAGCCGCCGGACCATTTGCGTGTGCACCCAGAACTGGTAGATCAGGTTAATGGCATTGACCGTGATAAGAACTGCCAGCGGGAAGCCAATCAGGAATAACGGCGTGTAAAAGATCCAGCCAAACAGGAACCCCGTACTCGTTTGCCGCAGCGCGGTTGACAGGTTGTAGTCCTCGCTTTGATGGTGCACCGCGTGCGCGGCCCAGAGCACCGATATCTCATGACTGAAGCGATGGAACCAGTAGTAGCAAAAATCCCAGGCAAGCGCCGCGGTTACCCAGAGCAGCAATCCACTCGGTGAGAGATCGAACCACTCCGGCTTCATATCGATGAGTGCGAAATTGCGCAGCACGAATCCCCAAGCGATCAAGGGCAGGAACTTCGTGAAATAGCCTATGGTCGTGCTGAGGATTCCCGCGCTCAGGCTATTGATCGCGTCGTTACTGCGATAGAGCCCGCTGCCTTTTCGCCAGTCAATGATCAGCTCTACGACTAGCGCGAGCATGAAAAATGGCACGGCGATCGCGATAAGGTCCATTTGCACAGTTTACGATATGCTGCGCGACGAAGGTAACCGGAACCACCGATGATAGACGCGACGGAACTGACGCTCCTGAAGAATGCTCTCGACAAGTTGGCCGAGGGCTATTCGGACCTGCCCGACTTCAGCATGCAATTCGATGCCGCGGCTATCGGAGACGTGCTGCAGGAAGTCGCGACGCGAATGCACGATAATTTCCCCTACTACCATCCGCAGTACGCCGGACAGATGCTCAAGCCACCCCACCCGATTGCGCGTATCGCTTACGCGATGTCGCTCTGGGTGAACCCGAACAATCACGCGCTCGACGGTGGCCGGGCCAGTTCGGCCATGGAAAAAGAGTGCATCATCGAACTCGGCGAAATGTTCGGCTGGGATGGACCCCTGGGTCACCTGACGGGTGGCGGCACGATGGCCAATCTCGAAGCACTCTGGGTCGCGGGGAACTCGCACCCGGGCAAACGAATCGTCGCATCGGAGCAAGCGCACTACACGCACAGCCGCATCAGCGACGTTCTCGGCCTGCCCTTCTCATCGGTGCCGGTAACGAGCGATGGACGCATGGACACCGATGCGCTCGAGGTGCTATTGCGCGCGGGCGACATCGGTACCGTCGTTGCGACTATCGGCAATACCGGCCTCGGCGCGGTCGATCCGCTCCCGGAGCTCATCGCGTTGCAGTCAAAGTACGATTTCCGAATCCATGCCGACGCGGCTTACGGCGGTTACTTCGTCCTCGCCGGGCAGCTGCACGACGACACGCGCGCAGTTTACGACAGCCTCGCCGCCGTCGACTCCATCGTCATCGATCCACACAAACACGGGTTGCAGCCCTATGGTTGCGGCTGCATCCTGTTCAAGGACCCGTCAGTGGGCCAACTGTACAAACACAGCTCGCCATTCACCTATTTCAGTTCGGCCGAACTGCACCTCGGGGAAATCAGTCTCGAGTGCTCACGACCCGGAGCGTCGGCTGTCGCGCTGTGGGCAACGCAGCGGCTGCTTCCATTGCTGCGCGACGGTGAATTCGCTGCGATGCTCGATGATTGCCTGAACGCGGCGCGGCATTTCTGGAAAAGGCTGCGAGACAGCAAGAACTTCATGCCATTGATGGAGCCCGAACTCGACATCGTCGTTTACGCGGTCGAGGCGCCCGACAGCCGAACCGCAAGCGAGCGCGCTCGTCGCGTGTTCGCGAAAGCCGCCGAACGTGACCTGCATCTCGCAATGATCGAGCTACCTGTTCAGCTGGTTCAGCGCTATGCCCCCGGTATTAGTGCGAATTCAGAAACGATCACTTGTCTTCGCTCGGTACTCATGAAGCCCGAACATCTCGATTGGCTCGACCGTATCGTCGAGGTCCTTGAGCTGAGCGCTGCCGATACTGTTGAATCATGAAATGCGATAATTAGAACTATGTCCCTCACGCAATTATTATTGGCGTCAGCTTTCTTGATCAGTGCCTGTGCCGGCCAGGACGAAGAAGATGCTCCGACGAAGCCGAGGATCATCGAAGTATTCGCGTGTGGCGATTATTGCCCTGGACCTAAAGAAAAATACATGAAGAAAGTCTACGAGGGTGTCGAGGATGAAGAGACTTGTCTGAAACTGGGTGGAATACCGTACACGTATATAGGCTGGGGCAGCCATTTCGTTTGCATTGCTGAATGATGAATCCAGTTACTTAGCTGTTCTGCAACTGCAAAACGGCCCGCATGAGGACGACGCCGAGATAGAAGCAAGCGAACCCCCCTACCAGCGTGCTGACGAGGTACGAAAAAGAATAAAACAGCTCGTTCTTTTGGATCATTGTGTTGAGTTCCAGCACCAAAGACGACAGCGTTGTGAAACTGCCGCAAAAGCCCACGGCAAACAGCAGACGGTATTGATCAGGAATAATGCCAGCATCGTTAAACCACGACGTATTCGCGATCAGTTGCGCGAGAACCCCCATCACGAGGCAACCGATCAGGTTCGCGCTCAAGGTACCCCAGGGAAACTCGACGTCGCGTTGCAGGAAAACATTCAGTGCTAGTCTCGCCATCGCGCCAAGCGCGCCGCCGACAGCGACGAACAGGTACGAATAAAAGACGATATGCATGGCTAGGCAGCGCCAAGGCGGGCCAGCGTATCGTGATATTCGCGCTCCATGCGCAGCACCAGTTCGCGGGCCGGCAAAATCTCACCAATATTGCCCGCACCCTGCCCCGCGCTCCAGATGTCTTTCCAGACTTTGGCGGCGACATCGCCGCCGCTACCAAAATTCATCTTGCTCTTGTCACCCTCGGGCAGATTGTCAGGATCCATCCCTGCGTTGATGACACTGCCTTTGAGGTAACTGCCGTGCACGCCAGAAAATAGCGATGTATACACAATGTCGTCAGCTTTGCTGTCGACAAGCATTGCTTTGTACTCTGGCACGGCCCGGGCCTCGTCAGTCGCAATAAAGCGCGTCCCGCTGTAAGCAAGGTCGGCGCCCAACGCCAGTGCCGCCACAACATCGCTGCCACTCGTGATACAGCCGGAGAGAATCACGGCGCCATCGAATTCGCGCCTTATTTCCTTGATGAAGGCGAATGGATTCAATGGTCCCGCGTGACCGCCGGCGCCAGCGGATACTGCGATGATGCCATCAACGCCCTGCTCCATCGCTTTACGTGCGTGCTTCAGGCTGATCACATCGTGAAAGACCAGCCCGCCATAGGAGTGAACAGCTGTGACAATTTCTTCAGGGGGTCTGAGGCTGGTGATGATAATGGGCACTTCGTGTTTAACGCAGGTTTCTACGTCTTCAAAAAGACGAGGATTACTGGCATGTGCAATCTGGTTAACCGCAAACGGCGCGACCGGCTCGTCCGGATGAGCTTCTTTATACTCGCCGAGTTCGTCCTTGATTTGTTTCAGCCACTCACTCAGAGCTGACTGCGGTCGCGCGTTAAGTGCTGGAAACGATCCGACAATGCCGGCCTGGCACTGCGCAATTACCAGTTCGGGTCCCGAAACGATGAACATCGGCGCGCCGATAAGAGGGATTCGAAGCTTGCCTTCGAGGGACTGCGGCAATGCCATTACGGCACCTGCTGGTCGATCGCCAGGAAAACCGAGGGATTGTCCGCCGGTCTTACGATCATGGTACCAAACCAGTCCCCCGACGCTGCGGCTGGAGATCCGCTCAGAGAAACACGGGCCAGTAATTCGAATTCTTCAAAACCGGATAGCGAGCGTCCGGCAACCATCGATTGCGCATCACCGAGCGACACGACAGCAGGCAAATCGGACAAGCGCACACGATTGACCGCGATGGGCGGTGACGGTTGTGCCGGGTCGCGTGCAATAACGAACACGTTGGCATCAGACGTAAGTGCCGAAAGCGCATCGTTCGATAATGCGATCCGCGCCGTCACCACGGCATCGGGATCGGCAGTCGGTGCTTCTGTCGAATCGGATGGCGAGGCCGGACTTGTATCGGCGACCGGCGGTTCAATCGACTCGATCGGCACACCGCGCCATTCTGCGACGCGCTGCTCGAGGATCGAACGAATCTCGGGCGGCGGGTTCAGACCCAGGAGCATCTCCCAACGCTTCGCCGCCATCTCCGTATCACCGCGATTCGCGGACGCGATACCCGAATAGAACAATGCTGCCGGGTTGTTCGGCTCCAGCGCCAGCGCACTTTCGATCAGTGCCGAGGTACGGCCCTCGATCGCGGTGCCGTCACGAGACATGATTGCCAATGCGAGATCGACCAGCGTCTGCGCGTTCTGGCCCTCCTCCAGTTCCATGACCCGCTCGTAAGCCGTGACTGCGTCGCCAAAACGCTGCAACGTCATATAGGAACGTGCCAGCATATTCCAACCGTTTACGTCGTCGGGATTCTTCGCGAGCCGCTGTTGCAGCGAGGCCATCGCCGATTCCATATCCGGAAGCGCGTCGGACTTTGCCCCGGCCGATGGCACATCCGGGCTGCCTATGCGGCTGTAAAGACCAACGGACACTGCCACCGTGGACACGATGACAATCGCCAGTAATGGCGTGAGACGGCGTGACTCACGATACAGGGGCCAAACACCGAAACCCAGGGCGACGAGACACAAGAGCGCCGCAATTACCCAGAAAGTCACTCAGACGACCCCTCTTTAGCTGTTATGGCTGTGTCGTCATCTATCGGCATCGACATGCGGTGCCTGACTACACGGAACATCGCAAAGCCGCCGAAAAGAACCAGGAGGAACGGTGCGATCCAGAGAATCAGCGTTTTGCCTGTTGTGCGTGGACGGTACAGGGCAAATTCGCCATAGCGGGTGACGAGGAAATCGCCGATCTCGGCGTCGGTCTTGCCTTCAGTGATCAGTCGCCGGATTTCGCGGCGAAGATCCGATGCCAGGAAAACGTTGGAATCCTTGATGCTCTGGTTCTGACACTTCAGGCATCGCACCTCTGATATGAGCTTTTCGTAACGCGCCTGGAGCACCGGGTCGTCAAACGCCTGTCCGGTATCGATGGCGGCGACTGGCGCCATTGAAAACAATGCGACAGTCAGTGTTAATAAACGTCTCATTGCGTGGCCCCCCCGGCATTGATCAACGGCTCGAAGTCGCGTTCCCAGGCTTCTCGGCCCAAGGGACCCAGGTGTTTGTGGACCACAATGCCGTCGGCGTTGAGAAGGAAGGTCTCCGGCGCACCGTATACGCCCCAGTCGATGCCGACACGCCCTGTTTCATCGAAGCCAGACGCAACATACGGGTCACCGAGCTGTTCAATCCAGCGAAGCGCTTCCGGGCGCGTGTCCCGCCAGTTGATGCCGTAGATAGGAATGCTGTTGTCCCTGGCGAGCTTCATGAGGAATGGATGCTCGGACCTGCAGCCAACGCACCACGTCGCCCAGACGTTAATCAACGCAAAATCTCCCTCGAGATCTTTCGACGCGATCATTAGCGCGGGATCATTGAGGGTGGGCAACTCAAACTGTGGCGCCGGCTTCCCGATGTAGGGTGACGGCAGCGCCCTCGGATCGCCACGCTGCAAACCGATTACCAGAAAAAAGATCAGCGCAATAACCGCAATCAGCGGCAAAACATATCGCGACATCAGGCAGACTCCGCAACCGCTTGACCCGCAGCACTGGTCTTGCTTGCTTTCAGGCGATAGCGCCGGTCGCTGACGGCGATAAGTCCGCCTAATGCCATGATAATCGCGCCGAACCAGATGAATCGGATCATCGGTTTGTACTGCACGCGAACGCTCCAGGCGCCATTACCGAGTTGATCGCCCAGTGCGACAAACAGGTCCTTGTTCCAGGTGACGTAAATGCCGGCTTCAGTCATCCAGTTTTTTTGCACCAGGTACTGTCGCTTTTGCGGCCGCACAGTGGCGACGAATTCGCCGTCCCTGCGAATTTCGATCTCTGCCTCGATCGCCGAATAGTTCGGCCCTTCCACGTTTCGCAGCTCGAGCATTTCGAAATCGTAGCCACCGACGTCGATCGACTGACCCGGGGTCAGCGCACGATCCGACTCAACATTGAACGCAGAGGTGATTGTCACGCCAAGCACGAACAGGCCCATGCCGAGGTGGGCAACAGACATGCCGAGAGCAGACCGGGTGATGCCGGCCGAGCCGTCCTTGCGGCGAATCGAGCGTATCGGTTGTATCAGTGATGTGACGATTATCCAAAGCGCCGCGGATACCCCGACTACCAGTAACAAGCTGGTACGCCCATAGAACATCAGTGGCAGAACAATGCCGAGCAGGATGGCCGCAATTGCGGGAATTCGTAACAAAGCAACCCAGGGCTTCGCGTCTTGCCTGCGCCAGGCCGTGTGCATGCCCAGTCCCAGCAAAAGCACCAATGGAATCATGGGTACAAGAAATGCGATCTCGAACCAGGGCGGACCGATCGAGATCTTGCCGCCATTGAGCAGTTCGATGACGAGCGGTGCCAGCGTTCCCATTAGAACGAGCGTCGCGGCAACAATGAGCAACACATTATTCAACAACAGGAAGGTTTCGCGGGATAACAGACTGAAACCGGCGTCCGAATCCAGTGACGGTGCGCGCCAGGCATACAAAACGAGGGCGCCGATGATGACAACGGCGAGGAATGCCAGGATGAAAAAACCGCGTGTCGGATCCGTCGCGAACGCGTGCACCGAGACGATGATACCGGAGCGCACCAGGAATGTGCCGAGCAAGCTCAGCGAAAAAGCCGTGATGGCGAGCAACAATGTCCAGCTCTTGAACAAACCGCGGCGCTCGGTGACGGCCAGCGAATGAATCAGCGCCGTGCCAACCAGCCAGGGCATGAAAGAGGCGTTCTCAACCGGGTCCCAGAACCACCAGCCGCCCCAACCCAACTCGTAGTAGGCCCACCAGCTGCCGAGCATGATGCCGAGCGTCAGGAACATCCAGGCGAGTGTTGTCCACGGTCGCGTCCATTTCGCCCAGCGTTGGTCGAGGTTGCCGCTGAGCATCGCCGCGATCGCAAAAGCAAACGCGACCGAGAAGCCGACGTAGCCGATGTAAAGCAACGGCGGGTGAATGGCCAATCCGGGATCCTGCAGTAGCGGATTTAAATCGGCGCCATCGCTCGCGGGTGGTGACAGGCGGTCAAAGGGATTTGACGTCAGCAGTATGAAAAGCAGAAAACCGATCGATAGCAAGCCGAGCACGCCAATAACGCGCGCCGAAAATGATTCAGGCAGTTCGGAACTGTAGCGTGATACCGCAACCGTCCACGCCGCGAGAATCAGTATCCACATCAGCAGGGAACCTTCGTGGGCGCCCCAGACAGCTGAGATCTTGTAGATAGTGGGCAAGGACAGTTGCGAATGATTGGCCACGTAAAGTACCGAGAAATCGCTGCTGACAAACGACCATGTCAGACAGCCGAATGCGACCGCGACGAATACGAACTGTCCGAGCGCTGCGGTCTTGCCGACGCGCATCATGGCTCTGTCATTGCGGTGGGCGCCGATGAGCGGTAGAACGCCCTGGCATATGGCCAGGGACAGCGCAAGGATAAGGGCGAATTGCCCGATTTCAGGAATCATTGCGTGTCACAGCCCGTAACGCCCTCTCGAAGCGGCGCCGTCTTGCCTTCAACGTGTTTGGCCAGCGAATCCGCCACTTCCGGCGCCATGTAGTTCTCGTCATGTTTGGCGAGAATCTTGTCGGCGACAAATACGCCGTCTTCACCGAGTCGGCCATGTGCTACCACGCCTTGCCCCTCACGGAACAGGTCCGGCAGCACGCCGACATAGCTAACGGGTAATTCGCAATTCATATCGGTCACACGAAATCTCAAATCCATTGAGCCTTCCTCGCGCTCGATGCTGCCGTCAACGACGAGCCCACCGATACGAAAATTCCGCTGCTTGGGATAATCCCCCGCAACGACATCCGATATATCGATAAAGAACATCATATTGTCCTGGAAAGCCCGCAGCGTGAATGCCGCAGCAATCGCGATGCCGGTCACAGCAAGACCGACCGCAAGCATGCGTTGTTGTCTTGGTTTCATTGGCGTTCCTCGAGCGCTCTGATGCGCACTTCAATCTCGCGATACACTCGTTTGTGGCGCAGCCGCGCGCGCCAGTCTGAGAAGACAACGACGGCCAGCGTTAGTCCGAAACAGCTCCAGACATATACGCCGTAATTTCCCATTGCCAGTTTTTCCATGCCTAACTACCTTCTGGTGACAAAATCATTTCACGCACCCATCGGGTACGTCGTTCGCGGAACAATACTTCGGTTCGTACGCGACGCAATAAGAGAGAACCGAACAAGAACGTGAATCCGAGGATCATCGCCAGCAGCGGATACAACATGCCCGGGTCCATTGCCGGTCCGCCTTTTTTCATCAGCGTCTGTCCCTGGTGCAACGAACTCCACCATTCAACCGAGAAGTGAACGATGACGACGTTCACGACACCCACCAACGCAAGTACGGCACTGGCTTTGTCGGCCTTGGCTATATCGTCGATTGCGCCGCGCAGCGCCATGTAACCGAAGTACAGGAACAACAATATGAGTTCCGACGTCAGCCTTGGATCGCCCCACTCCCACCAGGTTCCCCACATCGGCCTTCCCCAGATCGATCCTGTGACGAGGGCAAGAAACGTGAAGGCTGCGCCCAGCGGCGCTGCGGCGGCCGCGACAGCGTGCGCCAGCTTCATACGCCAGATGAGTCCAATGCCCCCGCTTACAGCCATGATCATGTAAGCCATCATCGACAGGTAGGCGGACGGCACGTGCACATAAATGATGCGAAACGCGTCGCCCTGCTGGTAGTCCATCGGGGCAAGAAATAGTCCGGCATAGACGCCATACGCGATAAGCGCGAGGCCGGGTACCGCGAGCCACGGCGCAAAGACCGCAGCCAGGCGGTAAAAATGTGGCGGTGAAGCCAGCATATGAAAAAATTTCCACATAGTCGGAATTCTACTCGTTACTGATTCTCAAAGCGGCGGCCGTAGCGTAGGGAGCCAGGCTCAGCGATGCAATGGCATAGGCGCCCAACGCCCACACGCCGGTCGTATAAATATCGTTGCCAGCAGCCAGCGACACCGTGTTGGCACCAAGCAACAACACGGGCATGGCCAGGGGCAGTATGAGCAAACTCAGCAGTGCCGTGCCACGGTGCAAACCCACGGTCAGCGCGGCCCCAATCGAGCCCAACAGGCTCAGGCTGATGGTACCGAGCAAAAGGGTCAGCATCATTACGGGAACTACGGATGCAGGCATGCGGTAGGTCACGGCCAGTATCGGCGATACCATCACCAGCGGCAGACCGCTGGTCAGCCAGTGCGCCAGCGTCTTGCCCAAGGCCAGGACGGGCAAGGGCTGAGGGCTGACCAGCAGCTGATCCAGGCTGCCGTCTTCGAAATCGCCCAAAAATAGCGAATTGAGCGACAGCAGTGTCGACAGCAGTGCGGCAACCCACAGGACGCCAGGGCCGATGAATTCCAGTTGCTCGGCGCTGGGACCGATGGCCAGCGGAAACAGCGTGCAAACCATGGCGAAGAAGAACAGCGGATTCAGCACGTCGCCCGGCCGCTTCCAGGCCAGCAGAAGATCGCGCCGCGCCGTAGCCCAAAGACCCGAGACGATTCCGGGTTGTTGCGGTCTGTGCTCGTTCATTGCATATGAATCTTTGTGACGGGCGCGTTGATTTCGACGTCCTGGTGCGCAGCCATGACACACAAACCACCGGCGGTCAGGTGTTCCTCGGCCAATTCCATGACGAGCTTCCGGCCTTCGCGATCCAGGTTCGTGAACGGCTCGTCCATCAGCCACAGCGGCACGTCGGCGAGCAACATGCGGGCCAGCGCAACGCGGCGCTGCTGGCCGGCCGACAGCGACCGCAACGGCAGCCGTTTCAGGCGTTCAATGCCAAGTCGGGCATACACCGCTTCGCGGTCCCGACCGGACTGCGGCCGCAGCGACTCTTCAAAATGCAGGTTTTCCAGCATGTTCAGGTCGCCTTTAAGCCCGGTACGATGCGCCAGCCAGACCAGCTCACCATGAAAAGTCTGCCGCTGCTTCAGCACCGGCACGTCATTCCAGAGAATTTGCCCGGTTTCGAGACTCAGCAAGCCGGCAATTGCGCGCATAAGGCTTGTCTTGCCGCAGCCATTACGGCCCTCGAGCAACAGCAGTTCTCCGCTGTTCAGCGCAAAGTCGAGGCCCTCAAACAAGCATCGCTCGCCACGAATCAGGGTGAGGTTGTCGGCGGATAGCTTTGCGGTCAATGCCTTACACCCTTTGGTCGAACGCAGACGCTTCAAGAATCACAGTTAAACTTCCTTGTTTTGCAGGTACTTATGAACATTTAATAATGTCAATTCAAAGAACATCCTGTGTCCCCATGAAGTACAAGGAATCACACGAATTCTGGTTTACAACAACTGAAGCGCGGCCGTAGACTGAATGGCCCGGTCAACAATTCATATAAGAAGAGACCGCAACCGGACAATAGCAAAATATACCGCGACATGACGATTGCGAGAGACGACTAATGGACCTGGGCGCCGCCGGGCTAAAGGAACAACCGTTCCCGAGCCACGGAAAACCATTGGCTGTCCTCTCGTATGACGCCCAGCGCGAAGCACTGGATATTCTCAACGACACCTATCAGCAATCCACGGGCCTGTGTTTGCTGCAGGGACCGACATTGTCGGGCAAGTCGACACTCGTCCGCCGTTTCATCGACACATTGCACGAGGATTGCGCGGTCGCCCTGGTCGACGGCAAGGGTCTCAATACGACGAAGCTGCTGACCGGCATTCTGCACCAGTTCGGCTTTACCCTGGAGACGAGTTCTGCCAATGAACTTCTGGGCCTCGTACGGGTTTTCACGTTGCAGCAGGCAGCATCCCACGAGCCTCCACTGCTCATCATCGAAAACGCCCTTGAAATGAACCCGAGCGCAATCCGTGCGCTTTGTGAGCTGGCCGATCTGCGGGTCCGCACCGGCAGTGCGTTAAAGATCGTCCTGGTCAGCGATCGTGCGCTGGCGGGACACATCCAGGCGCCCGCCATGAAGTCGATCGCTGAGCGCCTGGTGCACGACTTCCATTTGCGCCCGATGAGGCAGCAGGAAACCAGGGAGCTACTCCACGCAAAATTACGGGCCGCAGGCAGTGATTACCCGGATTTCATTTTTCCGGATGCGGTTTGCACGGAACTCTGGAAAGCCTCCGGCGGCTGGCCTGGCATCCTGGATCGGCTGGCCCTGATGGCACTGGCCCGTGCCGAGACACTGCCGGTCGCTGTAGCCGACGTTGAGCACCCCGCGTTGCCCATCGGCACCTGGGACGAGGCTGAACTTGCACTCCCGGAGAACGAGCCTGCGGCTGTCCCCGACGCGCCGCAGCTGATCGTCACCAGCAACGGCAGCGTCATTGGCGATGTAAGAATGAAAAAGTCCCGTCTGCTCATTGGGCGCTCCGACCACAACGATATTTCGATTGGCAGCCGTTTCATCAGCCGCCACCATGCCCTGCTGGTTCGTCACGGCGGCTCGACGTTCCTGATGGACCTCAACAGCACTAACGGAACCTTTGTCAATGCGAAGCGGGTGTCCAATCACGTGTTGTTGCACGACGATGTCATTTCCATGGGACAGCACAAGATCAAGTTCAACGACCCGCATGCACGGACGCGCGGCAAACTCAATGTCGCGGGATTCGCAGATACGGTTATCATGAAGACGCTGGCGGACATGAGGAACCTGCTCGAGCAGGAAAATACGACGCAGTTGCCCACGATCCCGGAAGACCTGCCGACCATCCGGACCTAGCAGGAACTAGCCGAAAAATGCTTCCTTGAAGTGCTTGCGGCACATCGAGATATAACGGTCGTTGCCGCCTATCTCTACCTGTGAGCCCTCGGTAACCGCATTGCCGTCGGCATCCAGGCGCACGACCATGGTTGCCTTGCTGCCGCAATGACAAATAGCCTTGAGCTCCTTGAGCGTATCGGCCCAGGCCAACAGGTACTTGCTGCCTTCAAAGGGTTCGCCCTGGAAGTCCGTCCGCAGTCCATAAGCCAGCACCGGAATACGTAAATCGTCGGTCACTTCGGAAAGCTGAAAAACCTGGTCGCGCGTCAGAAATTGTGCCTCGTCAATAAGGACGCAGTGCAGGGGATCCTCCGCGTTGCTAGCGGCGATGACGTCGAACAAATTCGTGTCATTACGAAACGTCGTTGCTTCGGTTTCAATACCTATACGCGAGGTGACTTTGCCGGCTCCGAACCGGTCGTCGAGCTTCGGCGCCATGACCAGGGTGTTCATGCCACGCTCTTTGTAGTTGTAACTGGACTGCAGCAACGAGGTCGATTTACCCGCGTTCATCGAGGAGTAATAAAAATAGAGTTTAGCCATCGCCCGCGTATTGTGGCATCGCTCCGGACGCGATGCACGCGGATCGCGCAGCGCTAAATGTGCAGCGTTAGAAGCTTGGCCAATTTGCGGCGGTGGCCGTGCCGCTCCGGATTTTTCGCACGGCAGTCCGCACACTCGTTTGTCAGCGAATGCCGACCGGATATGATTTGCGGCACCGGGGTCACTATCCCACCGCGCAGGCAGCGACTGCAGATAACGAGCTTGCTCAGCTTGTTGAGCAGTCGGTAACTAACTTTGCCTTTTTCGATTGACGCCATGACAGCTCTCCGTCATTGAACGTCTTTTTTGGCATCTGACGTGGGGCTTGGCCAGCAAATGCAACATTTATGTGCAGAACTGTTAACCAGTCGGGGTTTTGACTGTGAACTGGGTACTAAAGCACGTAATCGGCGACGACTTCGACGAGGTGGTCTGACCATCGCTTTGGGAAGGGTTCGGTCAGCTCGACGGATTTTTCAAAGTCTGCCTTGAAAACGCGCTGGAATAGATCATCGACGTATTCCGGGTGCGAGGTTGCAATGTTGAGTTCCTTGTTCGTGCGAAAACTCAGCTTGTCCCAGTTGGCCGATCCGAGACAGGCCCAACCGTCGAAAATCGCGGCTTTCACATGTGACATGCCTGGATAAACGAACACGCGGATGCCGTGTTCGAGCATCGCATTCGCAGCCAGCGCATTGCTCTTGTTGATAGGCCCATGGTTTCCAACGAGGGGCAAGATCACACGCACATCGACGCCACGCCGACGTGCTTTTGCCAGTTCGTAGAGCATCGCATCATCCGTCAGGTAGGCGTTCTGGATGTAAATGTATTCTTGGGCATTACGTATCGCCGCACGTTGCGCGTTGAAGATCTCAGAAACACCGGGCCGCGTGTGCAGCACGCGCAATGGATAGCCAAGGTCTTCTGCATTTCGCGGGTTGGGCTTTAATCTTTGCAGAACATACCCTGCATCACCCAACATGCCAGCGTGCGCCCAGGCCTTGTTGAACTCGTTATTGAGTTCATCGACGACCGGGCCTCTGAGCTCCATCATCAGGTCGTGCCAGCCGAAGCGGTATTCGCGGCCGATGTTCATGCCTCCTGCAAATGCGACTTGCCCATCGATAATGGTCGTCTTCACATGATCACCGGCAACCAGCCACGGGTTTCTGGACTGACGCACGTCAATGCTCGATTCCTTTTCGAGGAAAAGGCGCACTGACTCGGGAGCTTCATAGCGCTCCGGCAGACTCGCGTCGTCTGCACCGGTCGCTACGATGGTGCCGAGGCCATCCAGCAACACGCGAATATCGATGCCTTCGTCAGCGCGTCGTCGCAGTAGCCGCCCGACCTTCTCGGCGAAGTCATCGTTGTCGAAAATGTAGGTTCGAATATCAACCGATTTTTGTGCCGTCGAGATGGCATCGATGAAACGAACAAAAAACTCTTCCCCATCGACCAGGTAATCAATCGTCCCGCGGGTGGCGGGGCGTCTGGTGATTCGGTCGAGTTGTAGCTCCCAGTCGTCGAGATCCATGCCGGGCCCGCCGTTTAGCTCCGGGATCGGCTGCGATTCCAATGTGACGAGCCAACTCGGCCGCATCGTTTCGACAGCTGCGTCTTTGGCAACAAACAGCAGGCGAAATACGGATGACACGGGCCGTGAAAAAAGGCCGCCCAAATGACTGTGCGCCAGGTGCCCGGCGGACTGCGCAACTTGCGATCCCTTGCTCGCCACAGGTCCTTGTCTCGGGGCAGGTGAATAACGGACGAATATGCCCAATGGAATGTCCCTGTCGACATAAACGAATGGCAGCGAATACGCCCCGGCGTCACCGGTACTGAAAACCAGGCGGCGATCTTCTATCCCCTCCTGCTTCAGAAACTCGTCCATCACGGGTTGTGCGCGACGATTGAACTCCGCGAAATCGATGGTCTCCGCAACAACGTAGTTCTCAGGCTTGTCCGTGATCAATCGTGCCTCGAAATTATTGATGTCGTTGTAATACAGGAAATAGTCGTCCTCGCCGAAATGCATGACGATGCCGGTCATGGCCGCTTTCGGCAGCACGGATTCGAAAACCGTGTCGATGAAACGATTCCAGTACTTGCTGCCAAGGATGCGGGGCACGATCGGTGCCTCCGGCACTTCGGCCCAGCGTGCTCGCTGCTGATATTCGAGGGGCAGAATGTACGGTCCCGCATAGTCACCCTCAGGGCCCTGCCCCAACGCCGTCAGGTCAATCTTGTTCGACCAGTTGCCGCCGGAATGGACGAGGCCATCTTCACTCTTGTAACTGATGTAGAACTCGGTAGGTCCGATAAACGCCTCGACAGCCGTTAGAGGCTTGGTAACAGGCTCCTCGGCAAAGCGCCCGGGAAGCGTGCGCATATCGTCAGCCGGCGCCTTTTCGAGACTGGACGCACAACCACCGGCGAGCAAAATGGCCATGGGTAAGCGCAGAATGGACAGCGCTAATCGATGATTGAATCGGTTCATGGCAACCTCCCCTGGCGAGAGAGTAAAGCCTAGGATACACCGATCGCCGAAACCTGAGCATTCAATGAGGGTCATCTGATGAATATCTGCGGCGGGCAATATCGAAGCCAGAGTCAGAATGAGATGCTGCTGCAATGTCGCTCGAATCCGCTCGGCGGTGTTATCATCGCACCGTCACAAGAGCCGCGGGGCCCGCCGACGGAACCCGGTTGTTGTGGATCGCTTGAGGCGCACCCGACGGGCCGCTTCAGGCTGTCAATCCCAGACCAGGAGTCGATTCAATGTCCACACGTCTTGACCTGTCCAAGCTCAGCCTGATGGACGCCCTCGACCTCGCGAAGCTGATCGAGATGGAGGCGTGCCACCGCTACCAGATGTTCGCCTCCCAATTCGGTCACACGGGCGGCTACGATGCCGGAGCTTTCTTCGCCACGATGGCCGAGAACGAGGCCAAGCACGGCCAGGAGCTGGAGGCCCGGCGCAAGGCTCTGTTCGGTGATGCCCCCGCGCGGCTGACGCTGGACGACCTGTTCGACGTCGAGGCCCCGGACATGGGGGCGCCGCGCCGCGGCATGTCCACCGTTCAGGCGTTTGAGGTCGGGCTCGCCGCTGAGAAGAAGGCGTACGACTTCTACGACATGGCCTTGCCCGGCATCACCGATCCCGAGGTCCGGGAACTGTTCACCGAGCTGCGAGACGAGGAGACCGAGCACGTCGAGATGCTGCGAGAGGCAATGGCCAAACTGCCCCCGAGCGCCGGTGTCGAAGTTGAGTTCGACCTCGACGAGACCCCCTATCTTTAGCGCGTGGTTCGCAATCTATAGGCCTTGCCCGCTTTAGGTAAGCCGGCTGATAACTGCCAAAACCGACTTTTGGTTCCTTCCAAAATGTCGATCAGTTCCACGCTTCTTTCTTGGTTATGTGCAATCGTGTCCCGTCTGGGCTTCGATCGACGAAGAGTATCGATGGTGGACACTGAGCAAGAGCATGTCGCTCTCGGTTGGAGCAAAGAAACAGGTTTTAAGTAAGGATTCCAGCCAATGATGCAGCCTGAGCCTGCTCTCGCGAACAACCGCCCCGGACGAGGCGCTGCTCATCCTGAGGTCGCAACCCGGGATCGGCAATTCGTGCCGACCTCCCAACAGACCGGTGGGTACAAGCAAAAGCTCCCCATACGACTGACTCGAAGCGTTTTTGACGATCTCTCGATCTGGATGATTGGCGTCGGGGTCATCATTGGCGCGATATTTCCGCCTATGCTGGTTGGCTTCGGTGTGCCGCGGGAGATTGTCCTGACACCGTTCTTTTTTGGCGTATGTCTGCTTGCGGGAATTGTGGTCGGTGGTATCAATATTCGCTTGATGCGTGTTGTAGTCATGCCGAGACTACGCGCACTCGTCGACGGCATGCATATGATCGAATCGGTTGTTGAACAGGCAACCTACACGGGCGACTGGACGGACTGCGATCCGGAGAGTTGCCAACTGCCGGTCGACAGCAATGATGTTATCGGCGAGTCCGCTTCCGCGTTCAATCGCCTGATTCGCGTTCTTCAGCACAGCCATGAAGTCGAGGAGAGAGTCGGCGACTTCAGCAAGACCATGACCAGTCAGCTGGAGCTCAGTCCTCTATGCAGTGGCGCGCTTAGCGGTTTTATCGCAGCGACGAAAGCCAGTGCCGGAGCCATCGTCGCCGATGTCGGCGGGGAGCTCTCCATCCTGGCCAGTTTCGGAATTGTGGGCGCCGAAAGCCTGACTGAGAATGACCACGTGCGGCTGGCGCTGCATACTCAGGAACCTGTTTATGTCGAGTTGCCAGAGGGGCTCGCCGTGAACGCTGGATTAGTCGAGTTTCAGCCGCGGGAGGTCGCTTTCATGCCTCTGATCGTCCATTCAGCGGCGACTGGCGTCGTTGTATTGGCCGGGTCTACGGCTTTCGAAAGAGACTCGCGCTCGCTGTCGCAAATTTTCGCCAGGACATTCGTTATGGCGCTATCCAATGCGATGACGCACGGTAATCTGCAACGTATCGCGGCGCTTGATCCGCTGACGGATTGTTACAATCGACGCTTTGGGCTTACGCGCCTGCGCGAGGAGTATACGCGAGCCACGCGAAGCGACTTACCCTTAGGCCTCATCATGTTTGATATTGATCATTTCAAGTTGGTCAATGACACGCACGGGCACCTCATCGGTGATCGGGTTCTCGCCAATGTTGCAAAGGCGGCCAAGCAGGTTCTGCGCGAGGGTGATGTACTCGTTCGTTATGGCGGGGAAGAATTCCTGTGTATATTGCCTGGTGCGTCAATCGAAGGTACGGCGGAAGTCTGTGAGCGCATACGCCGAGCCGTTGAAGCGTTGGTCGTGCAGGATCGTGATCAGGCAATTAGTTGTACGGTTAGCCTGGGATTCGGGAGTTTCCCTGCGACACCTGCTGATGACGAAACCGCGTTGATCCGGGTGGCGGACGAGGCACTTTATCGAGCCAAGAACGAGGGCCGCAATCGCACGGTCGCAGCAAGCTAGAATTGCAGGATTCTGATCCGGCTAAGAGCGAACTCTTCATTCCTTTTGCGAACGCTTTCTCTGCTCGCGCGTCAATGTACGCGGGTGCCTTGCCTTTCGGAAACCATCCAGCTGATGGGCAATCGCGAGTAGCGGATGGCGGAGCAGCATGCGAGGGCCGGCATATCGCATGATCTCGCGAGCCTGGGCCTTTCGAGCAGGCTTGTAGCAATGAATAGGACAGTTCGCGCAGGTCGGCTTGTCTTCTCCGTACGGGCACTTTTCCAGACGTATTTCGGCATAGTCCAGAAACTCCTGGCACGCTCGGCACAGGGAATCCCCGGACCTGTCATGCTGAGCGGCGCAGTACATGCCGACCATTTTGCTCATGGTCAACCGTTCACGGGCGAGGCGCTTCTTTTCTGCGTACATTTTTCCCATTATCAGCCAGACTTAATAACCGGGGTCAGACCCCGGTTTCCATTCAACATTGGGCCACCTGCACGCGTCTATACGTAGAGGCACTGCTGCCTGATGTATTTTAAGACGCTCGAAAAGTCACCTCAGGCGGACAATGGACAAGAACATCGCCAGGACGATCGCCGACTCGCTCACCTGGGCGCGCATCTTCAGCGTTTTACCCATCAGCCTCCTCGCCTGGTACAACCTGAAGTGGTGGGTGTTTGGCCTGTACATCGCTACGGCACTCACAGACCTGCTCGATGGGATGTTCGCACGCCGCGCGGCACCTCCGGGCACGGATTTCGACCTGGACGGTGTCGCCGATCGGATCCTCAGTTTCGCCACTTTGCTGTGGTTGTGGATGCTGATTCCCGGCTTCGTGCAGACCTACTGGCTGCCGTACGTACCGATCTTTGTCTCGCTCGAGACTTACGTGATGTATGTTCGTTTACGACACAAGCGCTACGGTGTTCCGCATCTGACCTTTGGGCGTTTCGCCATGGCGTTGTTCTTCTTTCTGCTACCCGTCGTGATCGTCTGGGGCGACGTGCCCTGCTTCGTTCATAGTGTTCTGATCGTGGCGGTCGTCGCAGAGCTGCAACTGTCGTGGGCATTCTGCAACAGGCGGGCGGCGTAGTCATGCAGGCATGCCGTCCACGCCCGATAGTCACCTGATTTCGAGAAAACAACCGTAAATTATTGTTTTTCTTATCGATAAAAAGAAAGCCGCCGCCCTCTGGCGGCGGCTCCGATTCTCTCGATCAAGATTAGAATCTGTAGCCTACGTTTATGCTGTAGACGAATGGATCAATCTCGACTTTGGCGGTTTCGAGGCTTATACCATCATCCAGCGTGGCATCCGACTCGATGTTGATCCAGCGAAGATCAAAGTTGAACAGCCAGGGACCACTCGTGACGATGTCGGCACCGATTTGTGCCGCGACGCCAACTGAATTATCAAGGTCAATGTCAACAAGACCAGCGTCTAGAGCCGCCTGCGACAGGTCCGTGTCCAGGAACACTGTGTAGTTAAGACCGAGCCCGGCGTAAGGCTGGAACTTGCCTTCCGGCATGAAATGGTACTGAATCGAGAACGTCGGCGGAAGATGTTCGGTTTCGGCCAGATTCACCGAGACGCCGCCCGACACAAGGTCGATGTCGTGTTTGAACGGCCACGCGGCTAACACCTCGAAAGCCCAGTTGCTGTTGATCATGTATACGCCCGTGAGCGTCAGGCTCGTGCCGCTGTCAACCTTGACGGCAACATCGTCTACCGGGTCCGAAAACGCCGTGCTTTTCGGGTCGACGGTGCCGACACCCGCCCGAAATATCCAGTCGCCTTGCTCATGCGCCTGTACGGGAAGCGCGATCAAGGCGATCAGGGCGATGGCCGTAAATGTCTTCCATATTTGCCTCATGCTCTTGTCCTCCAGTCTTTGTTCGAAACACGCAGCACCGCCCCCCAATTTGTTACGAGACAGAACGGGGCGACAAACGTGATCCGATCACATCCGCGGAATCGCAGCCATGCGTAGTAGTGGCAGCGCCTTGCGGCGACTGCGGATTGCCAATGGCGCGTCACCGGCGAAAAATCACTAAAGATAGAATATCTTCTATTAATTGGTGCCCAGGGCCGGACTCGAACCGGCACGAACTTTCGTTCAGCGGATTTTAAGTCCGCAGCGTCTACCAATTCCGCCACCCGGGCATGGCCTTTAGAAAATGGAGGCTAGGGTCGGAATCGAACCGGCGTACACGGAGTTGCAGTCCGCTGCATAACCACTCTGCCACCTAGCCTTTGCAGTCCTTTGAAACGGCGGCAGGCACCGCTCCAATGAGCTGGCGTCGGAGTATACATCGCCCTGACCCAGAATCAATTTGAGGTGCATAATGGTCCGCATGCGCTTTCTGTCCATGCTCACCACCCTCTTCCTGGCCGCCGTCGGTATCGTCGCCTGCACCGGGGCGGAGCCCCCCGTATTCGGCGAGCCCTCGCCGCTGCCAGTTCCGGCCGGCACCAATGTTGTTGGACCACGCTTTGCCGCAGGTCCCGACGGCAGCATTGTGCTCAGCTGGATGCAGCGCGAGGCGAGCGGCGCGACGCTGCGTTTCTCGACGTTGAAATCGGACCAATGGCAGGCCGCCGTCGAGGTCGTCACGGACCCGGAGATGTTCGTTAACTGGGCCGACCTGCCGTCCGTCACCCCACTGGGCGAAACACACTGGGTAGCGCACTGGCTGAGCAAGAGTGCCGACGCAACCTACGCTTACGACATCCTGCTGGCGCAGTCATCGGACGAGGGCCAAAGCTGGAGTGATCCTGTGCGCCCCCACAGCGACGGCACGCCTTCCGAGCATGGCTTCGTTTCAATCCACGCAGAGGGCGATGCTGCGGCTCTCCTGTGGCTCGACGGGCGCAAGACGGTCAACGAGGCCACGGACGACCCCAGTGGCACGAGCATGACCCTGCGCTCGGCCCTCGTCGACCCGGAAGGAGAGGTGAGCCAGGAACAGCTGGTCGATGAGATCGTCTGCGACTGTTGCCAGACGGACGTGGCGGTGTCCCCGCACGGGCCGATCGCCGTCTACAGGGATCGTACCATCGATGAAATCCGCGATATCTACGTGTCGCGATTCTCCGACGGCGCATGGCAGCCCGGCACGGCAATAGCCGATGATGGCTGGGAGATTGCGGGCTGCCCGGTAAACGGCCCCGCGATCGATGCACAGGGCGACCTCGTGGCGATTGCCTGGTTCTCGGCAGCCAACGGCAACCCGGTCGTCAGTGCCGCACTATCGACCAACGGCGGCAGGACCTTCAAATCGCCTGTCGAAATCGCATCTCGCGGTTCATCCGGCCATGTCGGCATCGCTGTCATCGACCGCTCCTCGGCTGCTGTCAGCTGGGTCGAGTCGGATAACCGGGGCACCAACGCCGTCAATATCCGTAGCGTGACGACCGGTGGACTGCTCGGACGCGTAGAGACGGTCGGCCGCACGGAACTGATACGCCTTTACCCGCAAATGATTCGCAGCGACGACATGCTGATTCTCGCGTGGACCGACGAAATCATCGACGAGCCCGAGATTGTCTCGATCAAGGTCCCGATACTCGGTTTTTACGAGCACTGAATCGCAGTGTCCCGTCGTCTATAGCTCCTTTAAGGAACATCTTCTTGTCGAGCCGGTAGTTCTGGGGATTAATCCAGGGTTCGCGATCACCCTGCTTCGGCAACCGGTCGAGCGCCCGCTGCATGTAGCCCGGAGAGAAGCCGGTGATCCAGGGTCGCGCCTGCATATCCCCATCCTCGGCACGCAAACGCGGCGTGAACTGCTGGTAACCGCCCGCGTCCATGTGGTTCACGACGCGGCAAAAATACTCGGCCGTCAGATCGGCGCGCAGCGTCCATGATGCATTGATGTATCCGAAGGTAGACATCATGTTCGGCACGCCCGACGACATGATGCCTTTGTACGTATAGGTCTTTGCAAAATCGATCGGCTTGCCGTCAACGAGGAACTGCACGCCGCCGAGTACCAGCAAGTCGAGTCCTGTCGCGGTAATGATGATATCGGCATCGAGTTCCGCCCCGGACTGCAGGCGAATGCCGTTTTCGATAAAGGTATCGATCTGGTCGGTAACGACAGAGACTTTGCCTGAGCGAATGGCGACGAACAGGTCGCCGTTCGGGACGAGACACAGCCGTTGGTCCCAGGGATCGTAGTCCGGCGTGAAATGTTTATCGACGTCATAGTCTTCGCCCAGTTCCTTGCGGACCCATTTGAGCAGGGTTCGCTTGACCTTGTCCGGCGAAGTGCGTGTGCGACGGTAAATCCACTGCTGGATCGTGATGTTCTTCCAGCGCGTAATCGCGTAGGCCATTTTCGTCGGCAGCAGCTTGCGCAGGACATTTGCGATCCAGTCCGTATCCGGCTGCGAGAGCACGTACGTCGGCGAACGCTGCAGCATCGTGATGTGTGCTGCCTGTTTTGCCATCTCCGGGACCAGCGTCATTGCCGTGGCGCCCGAGCCGATGACGACCACCTTCTTGTCGCGGTAGTCGAGATCCTGCGGCCAGAGCTGCGGATGCACAATCGGCCCCTGGAAGCGCTCGCGACCCCTGAACTCCGGCGTATGGCCGCTTTCGTAGCGATAATAGCCGGAACACATGAGGAGCAGATTGCAGTGCACCTTAACGCTCTGATTTGTGTCCGACCGGCGGGCTTCCAGTGTCCAGCAAGCGTCCTCGCTGGACCAGCTGGCTTTGACTATGCGGTGCCCATAACGAATGTGCCGGTCAATATGGTGCTCAGCGGCCGTCTCGTGCACGTAGTTGAGAATGGACGGCCCGTCGGCGATTGCTTTCGACTCGCGCCAGGGTTTGAAGTTATAGCCCAGCGTGTGCATGTCGCTGTCCGAACGAATGCCGGGGTAACGAAACAGGTCCCAGGTGCCGCCCATCGCGTCGCGACCCTCGAAAATGACGTAGCTCTTGCCCGGACAGTCGTGCTGAAGGTGACAGGCAGCACCAATGCCGGACAAGCCGGCGCCGACGATGACGACATCAAAGTACTCGGGCTGCACCGTCTCTATCTCTCTCGTTTCACTGGAACACGGGCGATGATATCAGCAGGGACGGCGTTGAACGGGCCCGGTCCACTAATGAAAAAGGGCCGCCCGAGTGGGCAGCCCTTTGTTCAATTGGAGCGGGTGATGAGGATTGAACTCACGACCCTCACGTTGGCAACGTGATGCTCTACCGCTGAGCTACACCCGCTAAATCTACAGAGGGACGAGATTTTAGCCAGTTGCGCCCGCCTGTCAAGGCAGGGCTGGCCCCTTTTTCGAATTACTTCAGGACTGGTCACTCATAATGAAGGGCCAGGCAGCCCTCAGATAGATGATCATGGACCAGATCGTCATTATTGCCGCGAGCACCAGCAGTACGAAGCCAACAGCGTAGATATCGATGCCGAACATCGGATTCTTGTAAACCATGAAGGCAATGCCGAACATCTGCAGCGTGGTCTTGACCTTGCCCGCCGTCGAGACCTTGACGTTGGCACGCTCGCCGATCGTGGCCATCCACTCCCGCAGGGCCGATATCGTGATCTCGCGACCGATGATAATCATGGCAATGATGTCTTCAAACCAGCCGGATTCGGCCTGCACCAGCATGACGAGAACAATAGCCACCATGAGCTTGTCGGCTACCGGGTCAAGAAATTCGCCGAAGCGTGAAGTTTGATTGAACCTGCGCGCGACCCAGCCATCGATGAAATCAGTGACAGCAGCGATGCCAAAAAGTATGGCCGCAATCGGGCGCGCATTCGGGATCGGGCTATAAAAACAGATGACCACCGCCGGTATGGCCGCGATACGAAACAGGGTCAAAAGGTTCGCGAGGTTCAGTTTCAACAGACTGCTCTTTTGTTGTTATTGATTCTCCAAGTGCAGGTCATTGTATATGGTTTCGGCCAGCTTGCGGCTAATCCCGCGCACCTGCACCAGATCGTCCACACCGGCGCTAATCACGCCCTGCAATCCGCCAAACTGGCGCAGCAACTCGCGGCGCTTTTTCGGTCCAAGCCCGGCAATCTGTTCCAGTCTGGACGTTGTGCGCGTCTTGCCACGCCGCTGCCGGTGCCCCGTAATCGCGAAGCGATGCGCTTCGTCACGGATTTGCTGAATGAGCAGCCGTGCCGGCGAGTCCTCCGGCAGCTCCAGTGGTATGTCGTCCCCCGGTCGAAACAGCCGCTCGGCTCCCGGTCGTCGCGCCCTGCCTTTGGCGACCGCTACCACGCTCAGCCAGTCCAGCTCGAGTTCGTCGAGGATGGTCATCGCTTCCGCGAGCTGCCCTTTGCCGCCGTCTACAAACAGGACATCCGGCATCGGCACTTCGCCTTTCTTTACGCGTTCATAACGCCGGCGTAGTGCCTCGGCCATTGCGCCGTAATCATCCCCTTCGGCTGCCGGACTCAGATTGAAGCGCCGATAGTCGCTCTTCATCGGTCCCGCCGTATTGAAAACCACGCACGATGCGACCGTCGCTTCACCGGATGTATGACTGACATCGAAACACTCGAGTCGCTGTGGCGGCTCCTCGAGCTTCAGCGCCTCGCCGAGGGCGGCGAACTGTCGGCGAATGGTTGCATTGCTTGCGGCTTTCATGCTGAGGCCTTGCTCAGCATTGGTTCTCGCCATTGTTAACCAGCGTGCCCGATCTCCGCGAACACGCGAACGTATCGCCACTTTATGACCGGCGCGCTGCGTCAGTTCCTGCTGTAGCAGTTCACCGTCGTCGATGGCCAGTTCGATCACGATTTCGGCCGGCGCGTCGCGCCCCAGGTAATACTGCGCAACAAAGGCGTTGAGTATTTTTTGCTTGTCGGTCTCGCCGGGCAAGCGCGGAAAATAGTCGCGACTTCCGATAATCGAACCATTGCGAATGAACATGACAGCGACGCAATGCATTGCGCCGTTCGAAGCGAAACCAAGAATATCGAGATCCTTGCGATCACTGCGTTTGACGAGCTGCCGTGCCTCGATCTCCTTCAGGCGCGAAATCTGGTCCCGAAATCGCGCTGCTTGTTCGTAGTCGCGCGACATTGCAGCCTGCTCCATGCGCTTTACGAAGGTATCGACAACGGTCTTGTTCTTGCCCTCGAGAAACTGGATCGCAGCGTCAATATCCTTGCGGTACTGCTCTTCGGAAATCAAATCAACGCACGGCGCCGTGCAGCGCTTGATCTGGTACTGCAGGCAAGGTCGCGTGCGATTGCTGAAGAAACTGTCCTCGCAGTTTCGAATGAGAAACAGTTTCTCCAGTTCCTTGAGCGTCTGCCGCACCGCGCGCGTGCTGGGATAGGGGCCGAAGTAGCGGCCTCTGCCGCGTCGCGGGCCGCGATGAAATTTCAAGCGCGGAAACTTCGCGTCGGTAGACGCGTAAATATAAGGATAACTCTTGTCGTCGCGCAGTAGAACGTTGTAGCGCGGCTTGTGCCGCTTGATCAGGCTGTACTCGAGAATAAGAGCCTCGGCCTCTGTATTTGCTACCGTCACGTCGACACGCGCCACCTGCTCCATCATCACGGCAGTTTTCGAAGACGCCTGTGCCCGATTGAAATAACTCGACACTCGTTTCTTGAGGTCGCGGGCTTTACCAACGTAAATGACATTGTGCTTCGCATCAAGCATGCGATAGACGCCCGGACGATGCGTCAGGCTGCGCAGGAAGGACTTGACTTCAAATGGCGCTTCGTCGCTCACAGATCTAGTTTTGCAGTAACTCCCGTACCTCTGCAAATATCCCGTCGAACATGGCTTCCGTGAGGCGACGCGTGTTCGTGTTGTAACGACTGCAGTGGTAGGAATCGAGCAGCATGAAATCACCGAGATCATGCACTGCCGCGTGAGCGAACTTGTAATCGGCCTGACGCAAACCCCGGGCCTTGATGACGGCCCTGTGCGCTATCCCGCCCAACGCCATCACGACTGAGTCCTGCGGCATCAACTTGAGTTCACTTTCGAGGAAGCTATTGCAGGTATTGATTTCGGCGCCGACGGGTTTGTTGTCGGGCGGCAGGCATTTCACGGCATTGGTAATACGGCAATCGTTCAGCACCAGGCCGTCATCGGCGGATTCCGAGTGGTCCCGGGAACTGAATCCGTATTTATGCAACATCTGGTAAAGCAGAATGCCGGCATGATCGCCCGTGAATGGACGACCCGTGCGATTCGCGCCGTGCAGGCCAGGCGCGAGCCCCACGATAAGGAAACGTGCGTCAACCTTGCCAAACGGTGGCACCGGGCGACAGTAGTAGTCCGGGTAGCGGCCATTGACGTCATCGAGAAAACCGGCGAGCCGCGGACACGCGCGGCAATCCCTGTCAAAAACGGCGGCGTCCACCGGTCAGTCGTGCATGTGGCGTATGACTGCCCTGCCGAAGCCTCTCGTGCCGACCAGGCGTGCACCGGGCACGAGTTTTTCGAGTTCCTTCTCAACCTCTTTCTTGTCGTGCGTCTTGGCCTTGCGTTTCGGCGCCCGAATGGCGGTGCGCAGTCGTGCGAGATCGAACGTCAGCTCGGCATTCGCGATCGCGCCGGCAACGCCCTTGATGATCAGGTCCGCGGCTTCGGTCCACCCCATGTAGCGCAGCATCATTTCGGCCGACAAGATCAATGAACCGGGATTGACCCGGTTCTTGCCGGCGAAACCCGGCGCGGTTCCATGCGTTGCCTCGAAAACGCCGACTCCATCGCCGATGTTGCCGCCCGGGGCAATACCGATGCCGCCCACCTGCGCGGCCAGTGCGTCCGAGATGTAGTCACCGTTCAGGTTCAGCGTCGCGATCACATCGTAATCTTCGGGACGTAACAGGATCTGCTGCAGGAAGTTGTCGGCGATGACGTCTTTGATAACGATCTCACGGCCAGTGACCGGGTTCTTGAACGCCAGCCACGGACCGCCGTCCAATTCGGTCGCGCCGAATTCCGCGCGCGCAACCTCGTAGCCCCATTTGCAGAACGCGCCCTCGGTGTACTTCATGATGTTGCCTTTGTGGACCAGCGTCACCGAGCCATAGTCGCGATCGACACAATATTGAATGGCCTTTCTCACGAGGCGCTGCGAGCCTTCGCGTGACACGGGTTTGATGCCGATGCCCGAACTCGCCGGGAAGCGGATTTTGGTCACGCCGAGCTCTGTTTGCAGGAAGTGAATCAGCTTCTGAACTTCCTGTGAGCCCGTCGGGTACTCGATGCCGGCATAGATGTCCTCGGTGTTTTCGCGAAACACCGTCATGTCGACCAGGTCCGAGTCCATCATCGGCGTTTGCACGCCCGGGAAATAGCGAATCGGGCGTACGCAGGCGTAAAGGTCGAGTGTCTGCCGGATCACCACGTTGAGCGAGCGAATGCCGCCGCCAGTCGGCGTCGCCAGCGGCCCTTTGATCGAGACGACAAAGCGCTTCATCGCATCGAGCGTTTCGTCGGGCAGGTAGACATCGTCGCCGTATATTTCGGTCGCCCGCTGACCAGCAAAGACCCGCATCCACCGGAGGTGCCGTTTGTCGCCGTAGGCCTGTTCGACGGCGGCCTCAGCGACGTTCAGCATGACTGGCGTCACGTCGATACCGATACCGTCACCCTCGACGAAAGGAATGATGGGATTGTCCGGAACGACCAGCGAATGGTCGGGATTGGCTACAATGGCCTCGCCGTCGGCAGGCACTTCGATGTGGTCGTATTTCATGTCGTTCTCGGCCGGATTTCAGTGGGCGTGCATTGTACAGATCGCCGGGGACCATCAATAGTGCTGATTCTTCTCAACAAGCCCTGCCAGGTACTGAGCCAGTTCAGCGACCCAGAGGGACGCGCCACGCTTGCAGACCTTGTCGACGTGCCCGGCGTTTACCCCGCGGGCCGGCTCGATTACGACAGCGAAGGCCTTCTGTTGCTCACCGACGACGGCAAACTGCAGGCACGAATCAGCCAGCCGACATCAGAAATCCCCAAGACCTACTGGGCCCAGATCGAAGGAATTCCGGGCGAAGAACAGTTCGACAAACTACTGCGCGGCGTGAAATTACAGGACGGTGTGGCGAAAGCGTTGTCGGCGGCCCCAATTGAGCCCCCGGAGGATCTCTGGGAACGTGACCCGCCCATTCGTTATCGCGCGAGCGTGCCCGATACCTGGATTGAGGTCACCCTGACCCAGGGGCGCAATCGCCAGGTCCGGCGCATGACGGCTGCCGTCGGATTGCCGACCCTGCGGCTGATTCGTTACTCGATCGGGCCGTGGTCGCTAGCCGGCTTGCTACCCGGAGAAACACGGCAACTGTCCAGCGAGGAAGCCTGGGAAGCGCTCTAGTTGCCGTTTTTGAGCCCGGCGATGCGCATGGCCACTTCCATTGCCTGCTCGTAGTTGAGCCGCGGATCGACCGTCGACTTGTAGGCCCTGGCAAGATCGGCGTCGGTCAGGCCCCGCGCCCCGCCCGTGCACTCCGTGACATTTTCGCCGGTCAACTCGAGATGTACGCCACCCAGGTAACTGCCCATCGACTGATGGACGCGGAAAGCGGATTCCAGCTCGGAGATAATGTTGTCGAAACGCCGTGTCTTGGTACCGTCCGATGTGCTTTCTGTGTTGCCATGCATCGGATCGCAGATCCAAAGCACGGGAGAGCCAACCTCCCGGACGGCGGAAATCAACGCGGGCAGGTGATCTTCGATCGCCTTCGCGCCGAAGCGATGGATCAATGAAAGGCGACCAGGCTCGTTGTGCGGATTCAGGATGCGCACCAGGTCCTGGATCCATTCGCGCGTCATGCCCTGGCCGACCTTGATGCCGATGGGATTGGCGATGCCACGAAAATATTCGATGTGGGCACCGTCGAGCTGCGCGGTTCGCATGCCGATCCACGGAAAGTGCGTCGTCAGGTTGTACCAGCGTTCGCGGCGGTCCAGGTAACGCGTCTGGGCCTGCTCGTAATGCAGGTGCAGGCCCTCGTGCGCCGCATAGATATCGGCGCGTTGCGTGAGGTGAAACTGACGTCCCGATACGGTTTCGAGGAAATCGAGCGAGTCGGAAATCGATGAGACAATCGCATGATATTCGTCGGCTGCCGAGGAATGACGCACCCAGCCCAGGTCCCAGTACTCCGGATGGTGCAAATCCGCGAACCCGCCGTCGACCAGCGAACGGACAAAATTAAGGGTCAGCGCCGCTCTTTCATAACCGCGCAGGATCATCTGCGGGTCGGGAATACGATCGTCCGGCGTGAAGCCGCTGCGATTGACCAGGTCACCGCGAAAACTCGGCAAAGTATTGCCCTCGCGTGTCTCGGTATCCGCCGACCGCGGCTTCGCGTACTGGCCGGCCATGCGACCTACCCGCACGACCGGTTTCTTGAGTCCGTAGATCATGACGAGACTCATCTGCAGCAGGATCTTCAGCTTGTCGACGATGTTCTCGGAGGTACACTCGTCGAAGGTCTCGGCGCAGTCGCCGCCCTGCAGAACAAATGCCTCACCGCGCTGGGCCGTTGCAATATGGCCTTTCAGCGCATCGACCTCCCACAAGGTCGTGATAGGCGGCAGCCGGCTCAACTCGGCGACAACGCGGTCCAGCTCGGCCTTGTTCGGATAGGAGGCTTGCTGCGACGCATCGAAGCTCTGCCAGCTTGCGGGATGCCATTCGTTTTTCGGTACGGTTCTGCTCACGGTCGGTGCATATCTCTGTCGAGGGGCGCGTGCATTTCGGCCCCGGGAAAGCGCGAACTATGCCATGCCGCAGGGCGGGGCTCAAAAGTTTCTCATGTAATCAAAGATTTAGGAATAGTTTCTTCACCGTCTTTTGAAGTGCTGCCCAGGACATCGCGAGCGCGCTGATTTCCAGAGAGTTTTTTCAGAAAGAATCATTCTTTGGGGTGTGGCAAGGGCACCTCGAGATTGGCACAATGCGCGCCCACCGGAGAACAAACCATGCAATCAATACTCAAGCAACTTGGACTCGACGCTGTCAACGACGGTACCTGGTTGGGTGCCAAATCCAGCGCCGACAAATCGGCCCCCATTATTGAATCGGTCAACCCGGCAACGGGCAAAGTCATCGCGAGCGTGCGATCCACGTCGAAAGCGGAATACGAAAAAGTCATCGCCAAAGCTCAGGAGTCCTTCCTCGCCTGGCGCGCTGTGCCTGCCCCGGTTCGTGGTGAGGCCGTACGTAACATTGCGAACGCGCTGCGCAAGCACAAAGACGCGCTTGGCAGCCTCGTCGCATTGGAAAACGGCAAGATCAAGGCAGAGGGCGATGGTGAAGTTCAGGAGATGATCGACATCGCCGATTTTGCGGTAGGCCAGTCACGCATGATGTATGGCCGTACTATGCACTCGGAACGCCCACAGCACCGCATGTACGAACAATGGCATCCACTCGGCCTGGTCGGCACGATTTCGGCATTCAATTTCCCAGTCGCTGTCTACGCCTGGAACGCCTGTATTGCCGCGATCTGTGGAAACGTCAACATCTGGAAGCCGTCATCGAATACACCGCTGTGTGGTGTAGCCGTGCAGAAAATCATCAACGAGGCACTCGACGGGATGGACCTGCCACCCGTGTTCTTCCTGATCAACGGCGGTACGGATTCGCATGACCTCGCTGAGCGATTTGTTGACGACAAACGAGTCAACCTGATTTCGTTCACGGGCTCTACGTGGGTTGGCCGCGGCGTTGGCGAGCGACTCGCGAATCGCCTGGGCAAGTGCCTGCTCGAACTGGGCGGCAACAATGCGATCATCGTCGATGAATATGCCAATCTGGACCTTGCCATTCCGTCGATCGTCTTCGGTGCGGTCGGCACAGCCGGGCAACGTTGTACATCGACACGTCGCGTAATCGCGCATCGCTCGCGCTTTGACGAAGTGAAAAGTACTTTGGTCAAAGCCTACGGCCAGGTTCGTATCGGAGATCCACTCGATCCCGACACACTAATGGGCCCACTGATCAATGATGTGGCGGTGAGGACTGTTGAAGCGGCGTGCGAAGCGGTCCGTGACGCCGGTGGCGAAATCCTGTGTGGTGGTGAGCGCATCGATGGACCCGGCAACTTCATTACACCTGCAATCGCGGTGGTTCAGAACGACTGGGAGATTGTGCAACATGAGACCTTCGGCCCGATCCTGTACCTGATACCGTTCGACACGCTCGATGAAGCGATCGCGATGCAGAACGGCGTTGTTCAGGGGCTGTCGTCCGCGATCTTTACCGACAACCTGCAGAATGCCGAGTACTTCCTGTCGAGTGGCGGATCGGACTGCGGAATTGCCAACGTCAACATCGGCACATCCGGTGCCGAGATTGGCGGTGCGTTCGGTGGCGAGAAAGAAACCGGTGGCGGCCGTGAAGCAGGCAGTGACTCGTGGAAGGCGTACATGCGCCGGCAAACGAACACTATTAATTGGGGCAAAGACCTGCCGCTGGCACAGGGTATTAATTTCGACCTGTAGGCGTGGCTACAAGCCGTGACAGGTCGCGGCCATGCATTGTCCCCGAATGGGGAGGCCGCAGCTACGGTAGTTTTTCGAAGCGGTTCTCGGCGCGGTTTTTGCGAACCGCGCCGCCCTCGAAAACGTGACCGCTCATCGCGATATACACGCCTGGCCTGGCGACCTGCACGGTCGCCACGGCCATCCCGACATTGAATACGGCGTCGGTCGTCCTGAATCGCGCCGGACTCAAAGCGCCTGTCAGGACAATTGTCTTGCCTTTCAAACCGCGCAGTGCCTCGGCGGTTTCCGGCATCGTGTCCGTGCCGTGCGTGATGACATAAAGGCTCTCGTCGTCCTGTTCTATATAGTCGCGCAGCTTGCGACGATCGGCATCGTCGATGTCGAGACTGTCCTTGTGCATCAACGGCACGACATCGAATTCGAAGTCAACAAGCCCTTCAGCCAGGATATGCTGTACCTGTGACTCCCCCACCTCGAAATGGCTCAGCGCGTCGAAGTAGATCTTGTCGATAGTTCCACCGGTCGTTACAAAGCGAATGAACATGGCGCCTGCCGGGCAAAGAATGAGGGCGACAGCATGCCAGCTGAGGGCATGAATCGAAAGCCCGATATCGCGCCACAATGCTCTCGAGACTGGTATTATCTGGGCATGAATAAGTCACGCCTGTCGGATCGCCGGTGGCCTGAACTGCCGGCACTTTTTGCGCTGATCCTGGTCATGATCGGGGTCGGTCATTCTGCCTCAGCTGCCACCCAGGTGGTCGAACTTGAAATCAAGGACGGCATCGGTGTCGCAACCGCCGAGTACCTGGTCAGCGGCATCCAACATGCCGAAGAAATCAGCGCCGAGCTCGTCATCATAAACATAGACACGCCCGGCGGCCTGATGAAACCGATGCGTGACATGGTGCAAAAAATCCTCGCCTCTTCGGTGCCCGTCGTCACCTACGTTACCCCGGCCGGCGCAAGAGCCGACAGTGCAGGCACGTACATCCTGCTGGCCAGTCACATCGCGGCAATGACGCCGACTACGCACCTGGGGGCCGCTACGCCGGTCGCGCTGGGTGGTGAGGACACCGCACCACCGTCCGAAGATGGCGATGACGACAAGGACACTGACGCACCGGCGCAGCCATCCGGTAGTTCGATGGAACGCAAGGTAATGAACGACGCGGTTTCGTATATTCGCAGTCTTGCGGAACGCCATGGCCGTAATGCCGACTGGGCCGAAAAAGCCGTCACTGAGGCTGCGACGCTGACCGCGGCACAGGCATTGGAGCAGAATGTCATTGAATTCATCGCCGCGGACCGTGACGAGCTGCTGCAGCTTCTGGATGGCCACGAGGTGGAGATAGCCGGCGAAACCAGGGTACTCGCAACCAAGGACGCCGAGGTTCAGCCTTACGAAGCCAACTGGCGCATTCGGCTGCTCGGCATTATTTCCAACCCCGAGATCGTGCTGTTGCTCGGCTTGATCGGCATCTACGGACTGATGTATGAAGGATGGAACCCGGGGGCGATTGTCCCGGGTGTCGTCGGTGTTATCTGCCTGCTACTCGCGGCCTACGCATTGCAGGTGCTGCCCGTTAACTATGCCGGCCTGGCGCTGATTTTCCTCGGAATAGCATTGATGGTTGCGGAAGCGTACGCCCCGAGTTTTGGTGCATTGGGTATCGGCGGCATCGCTGCGTTTGTCTTTGGCACCATCATGATGTTTGACAGCGGTATTCCGGGATTCGGCATATCGCTTACTTTTGTTTTCGGCCTCGCCCTCGTATTTGCGTTACTGATCATCTGGATGCTTGGCTACCTCGTGAAGCTCCGCCGCCGCGGCGCGGTGTCGGGCAGGGAATCGATCGTCGGCGGAATTGCGATAGCCATGGAGGACTTTTCCGGCCATGGAATAGTCTGGCTGGAAGGTGAATCCTGGCACGCACGATCGAAGGTACCCATTTTGAAAGACCAGGAAGTCGTCGTGCGCGCCATGGACGGACTGACACTTGAAATAGAGCCCGTCGCTTCCGGCGCGACTACCGACGCCCAGCTACAAACCTGAGAAGGAGTCTCCAATGCCACAACTTCCACTGTTTGCCATTATCGGCGCCGCGCTCATCGTGGTGCTGTACAACACGATCAAGATCCTCAAGGAATATGAGCGCGGCGTCATCTTCTTGCTGGGGCGTTTTCAAAAGGTCAAAGGGCCGGGGTTGATCATCCTCATCCCGGGCATTCAGAAGATGGTCAAGGTCGACCTGCGAGTGATCGTTCTCGATGTGCCGACGCAGGATGTCATCTCGAGAGACAACGTTTCGGTCAAAGTAAACGCGGTCATCTACTTCCGCATTGTCGATCCCGAGAAAGCGATCATTCGCGTCGCCAATGTTTTTGAAGCAACCAGCCAGTTGTCGCAGACAACGCTGCGGTCGGTCCTCGGTCAACACGAGCTCGACGATATGCTCGCGGAACGCGAAAAACTTAATGCTGACATTCAGAATCTACTTGACGCGCGCACGGACAATTGGGGCATCAAGGTCGCGAATGTCGAAATCAAGCATGTCGATCTCGATGAAAGCATGATTCGAGCGATTGCACAGCAGGCCGAAGCCGAGCGCGCCCGGCGAGCCAAAATCATCAATGCCGAAGCTGAAAAACAGGCGGCCGAAATGCTTGCCGAAGCTGCGCGTATGCTGGCGAAGGAAGAGCAGGCACTGCAGCTACGCTACCTGCAGACGCTCAAGGAAATCGCGAACGAGCGCACCAATACAATCGTGTTCCCGCTGCCGCTGGAACTCATTGAGCCGCTCGTGAAACTGACAAAATCCGCCGCCAAAAAGCGCGAATAAGACGGACTACTGGGTTCGCGAACTGGCGACAGGCGGTATCGAGACCGTGATCTCCGCGCCGCCCAGATCGGACGATCGCCTGATTGACAGTCGCCCGCCATAGGAGCGGGCGATGTCTTTTACGACGGCCAGTCCAATGCCATGACCGGGCGTAGATTCGTCGAGGCGCATGCCGCGTTGCAGTAGCGCATCGGCCGCATCCTGCGGAATTCCCGGCCCATCATCCGCAACAGTGAGCACCATGCCGCTCGCGATCGCGCGTGCACCAACTGACGGCACGATACTGATGCGCACTTTTTTCACACACCACTTACACGCATTGTCGAGAAGATTACCGGCAAGCTCCAGAAAGTCCCCGGTGTCGCCCCTGAACTGCATGCCACGTTCGACGCGCACGTCGAAGACGGGATCCTTGTCGTGATACACCTTGCGAAGCCCGTCAACCAGCCGTGTAACTTCGGCTTCCACGTTGACTGGTTTGAGAACCAGATTGTCAGCAACCGAGGCTGCAGGTTTGCGTAACTGGTAACGCACAATTTCATCCATGCGATCGATCTGTTCATTGAATCGACCACCGAAACCTTCGGTTTGCCGATCGTTGAGCAGCGCACGCATCGCCGCCAGCGGCGTCTTCAGACTGTGGGCGAGATTATCGAGCGTGTACCGGTATCGATCCGATCGTGCACGCTCGCTGTCGATCAGCAGGTTCATGTTTCTCGCAACGCCCGTCAGCTCGGTTGGAAATGCGCCCGATAGAGCAACGCGTTTGCCCTCCTCTATCTCGGTGATTTCCGTCTCGATCTTGCGCAGCGGCTTGAGCAGTCCTCGCAGCAGCATTGAGAATGCCAGCAACATCGTCAACGCAACCAGCGCAAACCAGCCGAACAACTGGCGCCGGAACCCGGCGACCTGCGCGTTGAACGAATCGAGGCTTTCCGCAACCTTGAAGACGTAGGACTGCAGTTTACCATCATCGAACTCCCATTCGACGGCCAGGCTCAGGGTCAGCAATGGTGTGCCGTCCTCGAGGCTCTCCCGCGCGAACAAATGGTTGCCGAGTTCGGGGGCCACGCCACTCGGGATCTCGAGCCCAAGTGCCGAGCGCGATCGCCATAACACCGCATTGTCGGCGTCAAGCAGTTCAGCGTACAAACCCGAGCCGATATTCTCGAACCTGGGCTCGCGCAAACGCGCCGGCAACATCAGGTTGCCGTCATCATCGGGTTCCGCGGCGGCCAGCAGGGCAACGAGGTGTCCATCGAGAATATCGCGGCGCGCCTGTTCACCCGCTTCGCTGAACGCGGTGTCGAGGACGGCGATGGTCGCACCGAAAAAAAGCAGCAGCAATACACTGACAGACACCAGTAGTCGGCTGCTGAGAGAACGCATGAGCCGCGTCAGCCTGACTGATTTCGCTCCAGCGCGAAGCGGTAGCCGCGACCCCGTAGCGTTTCGATGGGCTTGATGGTGTTTTCGGGATCCATTTTCTTGCGCAGCCGGCCGATGAACACTTCGATCACGTTGCTGTCCCGCTCAAAGTCCTGGTCGTAGAGTCGGTCCGTCAACTCGGCTTTGGAAATCACCTGGCCGGCGCGCACCATCAGGTATTCGATGATCTTGTACTCGAAACTCGTCAGGTCGATCGCGCCCTCGTTGACCGTGAGTTCCTGGCGGGACATGTCGAGCGATACCGGGCCCGCGATCAGCACCGATGAAGCCCAGCCGCCACTGCGCCGCAAGAGCGCGTTTACGCGGGCACTGACTTCCTCGAAATGGAATGGTTTGACGACATAGTCGTCGGCGCCGGCGCTGAGGCCATCCACCTTGTCTTCCCAACGATCACGCGCCGTAAGGATCAGGATCGGATAGCTTCTGCCCTGCTCGCGTACCTGGCGGATGATTTCCAGGCCGGACACTTCCGGGAGTCCCAAATCGATGATCGCGAGGTCAATCGGGTACTCCAGCGCGAAGTACAAACCCTCCTTGCCATCGGCCGCCTGCTCTACCGCGAACCCGGACTCGCCCAGCTTGCGCGCAAGAGATTCACGCAACGTCGCATCATCTTCTATTACCAGCAGTCGCATGTTCCCGGTTCCTGATGCGGAGTTAGAGAGACTTAGCGGCTTCGGCCATTGACCCTGTGAGTCTTGACCTTGCCATCCTTGGTGAGAACTTTGATGTAATGCACTTCGCGGCCACCCTGGATCTTGGTCTCGGCGCTGACAACGCGGCCGTTGGTCTTTCTGCGCACAGACTCAATGGCCTGGGACAATGTCATACCACCTTGCTGGGCAACGCTGTAACTTTGCTCCCCCTGGTATTGCACATGCAGTGCTTTCAGGGACTGTTCGATATCAAACGCGTCTGACCGGGTCGGCAAAAAAACCAACCCGGCCAGGAGCAAAAATGTCAGGGCAAAACGCATGCGCCAAGTGTGGTACGACGGCCGGTTGATTGCAATGAAACGCGTCACATCGTACCTCGGATCTAGCCGGCCGGCCTGACGTCAACACGTACGCGAATTTTGCGGCCGGGATCGTACGGCATCTCGGTTACGTATTTCTGGCCATTGTAACGGTAGGTCACGCGGTAACCATCGATACGTTCTTCCTGGTGTGCCTGGTAGCGCGTCTCGCAACGCTCGATCGGGCGTGCAATGCGCTCGACATCGTGCCCCTCGTAACGCTGACGTCTCGCATCACTGCCCACAGCGGCGCCTATCAACGTGCCGGCTACTGTCGCCGCATCGTTGCCGCGACCGCTGCCGAACTGGTGGCCGATGACGCCCCCGATGAGCGCGCCCATCAGCGTTGCGCCGCCGCCAGTCCGGGCCCGGCGATCAACCGTGTAGTACTGCATTTCTTCCCAGCACTCGCGAACGGGGGTTTTTACGGTCACGTAGTTGACGATTGGCTGCGACGAAATCACCTTGGCATAGTCGTACATGGCTCGGTCCTTGCGTGCCACGCGGTAATCGTGATCCGCCCAAGCGCTGCCCGTGGTGCCGATCAACAAAACGGCGGTTACCAAAGTTGTAATTCGAGTGTTCATAGTCCTGCTCCTTGTCCCAAACAGCCGGCATTGGCCAGCCTGTGCACAAGATTAAGCCGGGGCCAATGAACTGTTCCTGAACAGGGATAAAGGAAAAAACCGAGATTTGTGAACGGTTTATGAACGCTTCGCCGCCTATCCGACGCGCTTTTTCGCGGCCCGCCACTCCTGGTCGAGGGTCTCCAGCGAGAAGTCCTTGATTCGTTTGCCGTTTCCGCTAATTGCAGCCTCCATGTCGCGAAAGCGTCGTTCGAATTTTCGGTTGGCACCGCTGAGCGCCTTCTCGGCGTCAACTTCCAGGTGTCGGGCCAGGTTGACCACGGCGAACAGCATATCGCCGAACTCCTCTTCGATGCGGGCCACATCGCGCGTACCGGCCGCTTCCTCCAGCTCAACGAGTTCTTCCTGGATCTTCTGGTGCACACCCTGGCGGTCGGGCCAGTCAAAACCGACGCGCCCGGCCCTTTTTCCGAGCTTTTGTGCCCGTTTCAGAGCCGGAAGAGCACGCGCGACGCCCGCCAGCGCAGTGGTGTCGTCACCACCGGAGCGCTCCAGTTCCTTGATCTCCTCCCAACTGCCATCAACCTTGCCGGCTTCGCGCTCTGATGCACTGCCAAAGACATGGGGATGCCGGCGAATCATCTTATCGGCAATGCCCCCGGCCACGTCGTCAAAATCGAAATGACCTGCCTCGGTCGCGATTTGAGCGTGAAAGACAACCTGGAGCAGGAGATCTCCGAGCTCGTCCCTGAGGTCATCGTAGTTCTCCCTGGCGATCGCGTCGGCGACTTCGTAGGCCTCCTCAATTGTGTACGGCGCTATCGTTGCAAAACTCTGCTCGACGTCCCACGGGCACCCGGTCTCGGCATCCCGCAGCTTTTTCATGACTTCGAGTAATTTATCGATAGTATTCATAAGTCATTTATTTATAAGGTATTGTCTAAGCACAAGTACCATGTGGGCCGTCGCCCCCCAGATTCGTCTTTGCTCGTAGTGGAACTCCACCATCGGAATCGCACGGCCCTGAAACCGGCGTTCAACCGTCTTGTCGTTTCTTGCATCCAGCAGGAATTCGAGCGGTACCTCGAACGCGTATTCGACTTCGCTCCGATCGACCACGAATTCTGCGACGTCGCTCACCAGCCCGACGACCGGTGTTACGGCGTAGCCGGTTATCGTTGGCATTGGCCCCAGGTATCCGATCACGGAGACGTGCTGCGGGTCGATACCGACCTCCTCGTGCGTTTCGCGAAGGGCCGTCATGGCCACGTCCTCGTCGTGTTCCTCCATGCGCCCGCCCGGAAAGCTGATTTGTCCCGCATGGTGCTTGAGTTCGGCCGAGCGCTGTGTGAGCAACACCGACAGTTCGTCGGCACGCTCTATGACCGGGATCAGCACGCCCGCGGGGGTAAGCGTTGCGGTCAGGCGCTCCCGCAGGGCCGCAGGCCAACGCCAACTTCCCGGCGGCGGCGTGACGTCCAGGGGATCCTCAGGTAGCCGCGTCTCTGCGAGACGCTCGCGCAACCACTCCGCCGTTACCGCGTCCCGTTTCCGGAGAGCACTAATGTTTGATACCGCCCTCGGTCAAGCTCGCCGGATCCAGCAACCGGTCGAGTTCCTCGTCGGTCAGATCCGTCATTTCGCGCGCGACATCCTTGACCGAACGCCCTTCTTTGTAAGCTTTCTTGGCAACGGCAGCGCCTTTCTCGTAGCCAATAACCGGGTTGAGCGCCGTCACGAGGATCGGATTTCGACCCAGCGCACAATTGATATTGTCGGTATTGACCGTGAACCCGGCGATGGCTTTATCGGCGAGGCAAACGCTGGCCGTCGCCAGGATCTCGATGCTCTGAATCAGGTTGTGCACCACGACCGGCAGCATGACGTTCAGCTGGAAATTGCCCGATTGCCCGCCCATGGTTACGGTCAGGTCATTGCCGATGACCTGCGCGCAGACCATGGCAACCGCCTCGGGGATGACCGGATTGACTTTGCCAGGCATGATGCTCGAGCCCGGCTGCAACGCGGGCAGCGCGATCTCCCCTATGCCGGCAAGTGGCCCGGCATTCATCCAGCGGAGATCATTGGCGATCTTGGTCAGGCTCACGGCTAGAACGCGCAGCTGTCCGGAAGTTTCGACAGCGGCATCCTGGGTACTCAGCGACTCAAACAGGTTCTCGGCGCGTTTGAACGGCACGCCGGTCCGTTCGCTCAGCAAAACAGCGACTTTCGGACCGAATTTCGGATGCGCGTTGATGCCCGTGCCGACAGCGGTTCCGCCCTGCGCGAGCGCAGTCAGGCGTTTCATCGTGTCAGCCAGCCGTTCGCTGGCGTGATCAACCTGTGACCGCCAGCCGTCGAGCTCCTGGCCCAAGGTCACGGGCATCGCATCCATGAGGTGGGTGCGCCCGGTCTTCACGATATCGCGTGTCTCATCAGCTTTGCTTTCCAGCGTTTTCGACAGGTGTTCCAGCGCTGGCAGCAACTGCTTCTGAATGGCCAGCGCGGCGCTGACGTGCACGCAGGTCGGGATGACGTCATTGCTGCTTTGGCTCATGTTCACGTGGTCGTTCGGATGCACCTCTTTGCCGAGGCTCTCGGTCGCCAGGTGAGATATCACCTCGTTGGCATTCATATTCGAGCTGGTACCGGAACCCGTCTGGAAGACATCGATCGGGAAGTGCATGTCGTAGTCACCTTCGGAAACGGCCAGGGCCGCTGTCTGGATAGCCACCGCGAGGTCGCTCTGGATAAGGCCCAGTTCGGCATTGGCGCCCGCTGCCGCCCACTTCACCAGGCCCAGCGCTGCGATGAACTGCCGGGGCATGGTCAGCCCGCTGATCGGGAAGTTGTTTACGGCGCGCTGCGTTTGCGCGCCCCAGAGCGCGTCAGCCGGGACCTCGAGTTCGCCCATGCTGTCCTTTTCGATTCGAATTGCCTTGTCTTTCATTAAGATTAAAGCTCCATCCGACGCCCACAGCGTCGCTTCGATATGCCGGAAAACGTGTATGATTCTCGCTTTCTGCGCGCATGTCTACACTGGTTTGCCACACATGAAAGTCCCCACATTGAGAGCCCTCTCTCCAACCGACGGTCGCTACTCGGAAAAGGTCAATGAGCTCCGCGACCTGTTTAGCGAATACGGGCTGATCCGCTTTCGTGTCCTGGTCGAGGTTCGCTGGCTGCAGAGCCTGGCCGACGAGCCTGCTATCAGGGAAGTCGGACCCATTTCCTCGGTGATGAAGGATGTACTAAACGGCATCGTCGACGATTTCTCGATCGATGACGCCGAGCGGGTCAAGACGATCGAGGCAAGTACCAATCACGACGTCAAAGCGGTCGAGTACTTTATTCGCGAAAAACTCGGCGCCGGTCCGGAGACGCAGCCGCTCAAGGACTTCCTGCACTTCAGCTGCACGTCGGAAGACATCAACAATCTGGCGTATGCCCTGATGCTACGATCCGCACGATCCGACGTGTTGCTGCCCAGGATGCGCGAGTTGCGTAACCGATTAAGAGCAATGGCGCGGGAGTACGCCGAATTGCCGATGCTCTCACGCACCCACGGGCAGACCGCCAGCCCGACCACACTTGGCAAGGAACTAGCCAACGTCGTGGCACGTCTCGAACGCGCGCAACAGCATTTTGCGGCCGTGGAAATCCTGGGAAAATTCAACGGCGCCGTTGGCAATTACAACGCGCATGTCATCGCTTACCCTGACGCAGACTGGCAGGCCATAAGCCATCGCTTTGTCGAATCGCTCGGCGTTCTTCCGAACGCGTATACGACACAAATCGAGCCGCATGACTGGACAGCGGAGTATTCGCACGCGCTGCTCCGCTACAACACCATACTGGTCGACTTCGCACGCGATGTCTGGGGCTACATTTCGCTGGGCTATTTCAAGCAAAAGGTCGCCCGGGACGAGGTTGGGTCTTCGACAATGCCGCACAAAGTCAATCCAATCGACTTCGAGAACGCCGAAGGCAACCTTGGCATGGCAAACGCAATGCTCAGCCACTTCGCCGAAAAACTCCCTATCTCGCGCTGGCAGCGCGACCTGACCGACTCCACCGTGCAACGCAATTTCGGGGTTGCAACCGGATACATTGTCATCGCGTTACAGTCTCTGCAAAAAGGCGTCGGCAAACTGCAGGTGAATCGCGATGCGATACACGCCGACGTTGCCGGAGCCTGGGAAGTTCTTGCGGAGGCAGTGCAGACCGTCATGCGACGTTACGGCATTCCCGAGCCTTACGAGAAACTCAAAGCGCTGACCCGTGGACAGGCGGTCACCCGTGAAATCCTGATCGAATTCGTCAACACGCTCGATATTCCCGGCGGCGAAAAGCAACGGCTCCTGGAGCTGACACCCGAGACCTACATTGGACTCGCCGCCAAACAGGCGCGCGATATCTGAGCTGGCAAGCGGTGCTAGAGCTTCCCGGGGACCTGACGGCCGAAACATTTCTAGCCGCTTATTGGCAGAAGAAACCCCTGTTCATGCCGCAGGCCATCGACATCATGCGACCCGCAGTCACGCGCAACGAGCTCGCGTGGCTAGCTACGCTCGATGATGTTGAATCGCGCATTGTCTTTACCGATCGTGCAGACGACCGAACCCGATATCGGGTCGAGACCGGGCCGTTCGATGTCGAATTCCTGCAGTCGCTGCCAAGGCGTGACTGGTCCCTGCTCGTTCACGACGTCGAAAAACACTTGCCGGCATTGCGTCGATTATTTGCACAGGTGCCGTTCATTCCCGACTGGCGCATTGACGATCTGATGATCAGCTTTGCCGCTCCCGGTGGTGGCGTCGGTCCGCATCGCGATAACTACGACGTATTTCTGTGCCAGGGCATTGGCTTGCGCGAGTGGCGAACATCAACGACAGCCATTCCTGAGGATGATACGGCGAGTGACGACCTCGCCCTGTTGCGAGAATTCAGCGGCGACGAACATCATGTCGCCCGACAAGGCGATGTGCTCTACCTGCCACCCGGCGTCGCACACTGGGGCACGGCAAGCAGGGCTTGCATCACCTACTCCATCGGCATGCGCGCACCGTCTTATTATGCTGACCCCGACCTGCAGCTTGCGGAAGTCCAGCCAGGCTACCTTTCGCGCGCCGCGCTCAGGCGCGCCGGAAAGCACGCTCCCAGGCTCGGTCGCACCGTCACCGAACTCAAACAATGGCTGCAACCGCTCGCGCCGAATCCCGACGAGATAACGGCGTTGCTGGAAACCCCCGCCGTCTTGCACAAATTGCGTCTTCACGGCATGGCACGAATCGCCTTTGACGACAGCACGCTGTACCTGAATGGCACCAGCCGGGCACTCCAAGACGGCGACCGGGAAGCTATTGCCGCCCTCTGCGCCCGTCGTCGCCTTGATGATGCGTTGGTGGCCGCCCTTGGCAAACGAAGCCTGCGCTGGCTCCTGGCCCGCGGTGCATTCGAGATTCCTGAGAACAAATGACCATATGTAAAGAAAAACTGTGCTGGGATTATTCGCGCAAGCGCTCTGAAATGCTTGAATGACGGGGGATGCGAATGACTTTCAACTGGGAAACATGCGCCAAAAACGTGACGCAGTTGGCAAGTTGAAATGTCACCCGCCGGTAATATGGATCGCCTATGGAACAGGCAAAGCGAAACAGCAAGCGCTGGGTGATCTCGACGCGGGAAGAAATGCGTCAGGCCGCCATCGAGGTGGTGAGTGAAGCCTCTCGAAAAGTTTCGATCTTCACGCACGACCTCGAGCCCGGAATTTACGACAATCCCGAGTTCCTCGAAATCATCAAGAAGCTTGTCCTGTCACAAACCTATGCGCGCATTCGCGTATTGATTGCGGACCCGTCTCGCGCGGTCAAGAACGGCAATAATTTTGTGCACCTTGGCCGACGCCTTAACACCTACATTGAGTTTCGTCATCTACGTGAAGATCTGCGCACGCATGCCGAGGCGTTTTGCATTGCCGACGAAACCGCCCTGGTATACCGGCTGCAAGCGAGCCGCTGGGAAGGTATTGCCGATACCCATGAGCCGGCCGTAGCCAAGTTGTATGGCAAAATGTTCGACGAAATCTGGCTTGCCAGTGAAGTCGAAATGGAATTTCGCCAACTCGGCATTTAAGAAAGTATGCAACCAACCGATCTGACAGTTGCGGCTGTTGTTGAGCATGACGGGCGATTTCTACTCGTCGAAGAATATGCCTCAGGCCGACGTGTATTCAGCCAGCCTGGCGGACATATTGAAGCCGGCGAATCGCCTGAACAGGCCGTCATCCGCGAAACCAGCGAAGAAACTGCTTGCGATATATCTTGCGAGGAGCTTGTCGGCGTTTATCTGTGGATCCACCCACAGACCCGGCAGCAGTTTCTTCGCATTGTTTTTGCCGCCCGGTTCTTGAACTGCGACGAACACGGCACACTGGATGACGGCATCATTAGCCGGCACTGGCTTACGCTCGAAGAGATTGCCAGTCGCCATTCCAGGCTGCGCTCTCCGGCCGTGCTGCGTTGCGTCGATGACTACGTCTCCGGCAAGCGCCAATCGGACGCACTGCTGACGGGCATGTTACCGCTGCAACACAATGTCGATCGGGTAATCGCGACCGCCGACCTCGTATAAGTATTTTCCCGCAAGCCCATACTCGAAGCATCCCGAAAGGTATATAATTCATGTAATCGGTATTTCCTGCCGACATGAAGGATGTACGAGGAAGCACAGCAACTCGACGAAGATTCTGCCGAAGCGAGTGAAGGGCTGCGAATCGGGCGGGATCTCATCACGGCTACCGTGCCGTTTGCGGAGGAATCTTCAAGCGCAAGTTGGCGGCACGTGGGCTCGACGTTTGTCCTTTTGCTGACAGCGCTTATCGGCGCCGGCGTTACACCCTGGTGGCCCCTGCGATTGTTGTTTTCCATTCTTGCGGCCATGTTGTTGGTCCGCGCCTTCATCACCTATCATGATTATATGCACCGGGCGATACTGGTTCGCTCCCGTTTCGCGTCGATCCTCTTCCGAGTCTATGCGGCCCTCGCGCTGACGCCGCCACGCTCCTGGAAACAAAGCCACAACTACCATCACGGCCATGTTGGCCAGATCTCGTCGGCGAGTATCGGTGCGTTCCCAATCATGACGACCCGGATGTGGCGGGACGCGTCATGGTCGACGAGGACCAGTTACCGGATAATCCGACATCCGCTCACCGTGCTCACAGGCTACGTCACGATTTTCTTCCTCAGCGTCACTTTGTTGCCGTTTTTGAAGGATCCGACGCGACACTGGGACTCCCTCCTGGCGCTTGCCGGCCATGTGGCCTTTATCGCAGCGTTATGGATACTGGGAGGCTTCGACACCGCGTTCTTCGTTATTTTGTTGCCGATGACCATCGCTTCGGCGCTTGGAAGTTATCTCTTTTTCGCGCAGCACAGTTTCAAACGCATGCACATATTGTCCGAAGAGGCCTGGACCTATTACCGGGCGGCGATGGAATCGTCCAGTTACATGCGGCTCAATAAAGTCATGCAGTGGTTCACCGGCAACATCGGTTTTCACCACATCCATCACCTTAACGTGCGCATACCGTTCTATCGCCTTCCCGAAGTGATGGAAGCGATCCCGGAACTGCAATCTCCCATAACAACAACTCTGAGTCCGCAGGATATTCGCGACTGCTTCCGGTGTTGCCTCTGGGACGAAGATCGACAGAGAGTCGTTACGTATCGCGAAGCTTCTCGGCTGGTCGCCACGTAACCCGCAAGCTTTCGGTCGAAAGCCGACGTTATACTGTTGCCGGACATGGGCTTGGAGGATCGGCAGAATGGCTGGAGTCGCAGGGCGCGTCGCACTTGTTACAGGTGGGAGCCGAGGTATCGGGCGTGCGGCCGCCGAACTTCTGGCCGCGCGTGGCGCCCGGGTGATGTGCGTCGCCCGTAGCCGCCCGGAACCCGAGGAAGTCTGTCTCGCATATTCGGTCGCTGACCTGGGAACTGCCGAGGGCTGTGCGCATGCGGTCGAAGAAGCCGAGCGACGCCTGGGACCTGTCGAGATTCTCGTGTGCAACCACGGAATCGGTTCGGCGCACGAGCGAGTGATCTGGGAACAGGATCCGGGTGTATGGGGTGAAACCATGCGCGTCAATCTTGACGGTCCGTTTTATCTCTCGAGGCTTGTGCTTCAAGGCATGACCGAGCGAGGCTACGGGCGGGTCGTTTATACGAGTTCCACGGCCGGCCTTGTCGCAGAACATGCCGGGAGTGCGTACACCAGTTCAAAACACGGCCTGCTCGGGCTGATGCGTTCGGTCGCACAGGACGGTGGACCTTTCGGCGTTACTTCGAATGCCGTATTACCGGGTTGGGTGCGGACAGAAATGGCGGAACGTTCGGCACTCCAGGAATCAAAGGATCGTGGCATCACGACCGACCAGGTGTGGAAAGAACGGGCGGCACTGTATCCCGCCGGCCGCGTTGTGACACCTGAAGAAGTTGCCGAGGCGATCGCATTTCTCGCATCCGAGGAAGCCAGCGGTATCAATGGAGAGGCGATCCGTGTGGCGCTGGGCAGCGCCTGTTAATTCGAACAGGCCCCTAATATTGGCCAAAATGCTGCTTGATCAGACACGCTCATACAACACGCTGATTGAATAGAGGCCGTCCGGCGATTGCCCCGTCAGCAGGAAATAATAGCTGCCTGGCCTGCCGGTAGGAGCAGGGTTCACCAACGCGAATCCCGACATTTGTGTGCCTTCGTAGTTTCCGATCTGGTTCGTGCATCCTGACATCGTCCATGTGACCTCGATGAACGTGTATTCGGCGTCAATGACCGTACCGCTTCCCTCGACCAGACATTGCGCGCCATTGTTAAACGTGCCAAACAGCGTGCCATCGACCGCGATGCTCAAAGAATTGGTATCGGGCTGGAATTCGAGCGTGTATTCCCCGGCGAGGTCGTCGAGCGAAGAATCGCGCTCATAGACGTTGGGGTCGTACATCAATTGCAGTGCCTCTTCATAAACGACGCCGCCAGAATCCGAGCAGGTGACATCGACAGTGAGTACTTGCCGTTCCTGCACGGATCCGGAAATCGCACACCCGAGGTCTTCACTGCGCAGTCCCATCGGGAGCACCAGGTCGCCGCGAACTTCGAGCGTCCCGGTCACGACATTGTTCGACGATACGCTGACCGTTCCGCCACCGAACGACGGGATTATTGAGCCTTGCGGATGCAGCGTCGCGCGCAACATGCCTGTTTCGGCGATGTAGAGGACGACCGACTCATTCGCGCTGTCCCTGCCAAACCAGATTCCGCCGGGCGACTGGATTCCGGAAGGCCCATTTGGGCCGGCGATCTGCGGTATTGCACTACCGCCGCTTCCGCCACCGCAGCCTGTCAGGGAAATGAGGAGAAAATTGAGGAGCCAGACGTAACGCATAACTACCCTGTTCTAAAGCGCAAGCATTGCCAGATATTACCTGTCGACGCCGAACAGTTCGACAGCTATACCGCGCTGCTGACCGGACATGATCCATTTGTCGCAGCCAAGCCCAGTACTGCAGTAGAATGCGCGGCCTATGGCATCGTCCCTCGAAATCCAGGTCGCCAACAAGCGAGTCATCCTCGGACTGTCGGGCGGTGTGGATTCTGCGGTCGCCGCAATTCTTCTGCAAGAAGCAGGTGCCGAAGTGCACGCGTTGCACATGACCAACTGGGAGGATGACGACGGCTACTGCACGGCCGCTGACGATCTGCAGGATGCGCGCGCTGTCTGTGAGCAACTGGATATTCCCCTGCATCACGCAAATTTCGCCCGGCAATACCGTGACCAGGTGTTCGAGTACTTTCTCGACGAGTACCGCAGGGGCCGAACACCGAATCCGGATGTGCTTTGCAATCGCGAGATAAAATTCGGGGTGTTCCGCGACTACGCGAAGCGCCTCGGTGGTGACTTACTGGCAACCGGACATTACGCACGCTCAGGAATCGTCAACGGCCACGGCGCATTATTCAAAGGCGCGGACAAGAACAAGGATCAGAGTTATTTTCTGCACGCCGTCAGGGCAGAAGCCCTCGCCGAAACTGTCTTCCCGCTGGGTGATTTGCAAAAAGCGGACGTACGTCGAATTGCACGCGACTCCGGGTTACCGATTCACGACAAAAAAGACAGCACGGGCATTTGTTTTATCGGCGAACGGCCGTTTCGTGAGTTCCTGAGTACTTACCTGCCAGCTAAGCCCGGCCCCATGAGAACGCCCGGCGGCGAACAGATCGGCACCCACCAGGGTCTCATGTATTACACCCTGGGGCAGCGCCAGGGGCTTGGTATCGGTGGCCGAAACGATCGTGGCGAGGAGCCATGGTACGTCGTGGCCAAGGACATCGGTGAAAACGCATTAATTGTGGCCCAGGGCGAGCACGATCTGCTGTTCAGCAACTGGTTGCTAGCAAGCGATGCCAGTTGGAACGGGGCGCCGCCGGCCGGTCTCGGCAACGATCTGACTTGCAAAGCCAAGATTCGCTATCGACAGGCCGACCAGGGCTGTGTCGTCACAGAACTCGACGACTCGACGCTCGAGGTCCGGTTCGATTCGCCCCAAAAAGCAGTGGCGCCTGGCCAATTTGTCGTTTTTTACGACGGCGAGCAGTGCCTCGGCGGGGCCATCATCGACAAAAGTGGATGAGCGCCGGTCTCTCTGTTTCGTTATAATGCGCAACCCCGTGGCCGCCTGGCCACGATGTACAACCTGACATCCCCGGAGAAGAAAACAATGACGGACAGCTTTGGCGCGCGTTCAACGCTTAAGGTCGGCGGAAACACAAACGAGATTTTCCGTCTCGACGCAGTAAAGGACGGTCACGTCGAGCGACTGCCCTACTCCCTGAAAATCCTGCTCGAGAACCTGCTGCGCCACGAAGACGGTCGCGACGTCACGAAGAAGGACATTCTTGCGCTGGCCAACTGGGACGCCAAAGCCGCACCCAGCACAGAGATTTCGTTTACGCCGGCCCGGGTCATCCTGCAGGACTTCACGGGCGTGCCCGCTGTCGTCGACCTCGCGGCGATGCGCGACGCCGTCGTCAAGCTTGGCGGTACAGCGAAGAGCATCAACCCGCTGTCGCCGGCCGAGCTCGTAATTGACCATTCGGTGCAGGTCGATAACTACGGCGCCGCCAATGCGCTCGACCTGAACAACAAAATCGAGTTCCAGCGCAACAAAGAGCGTTACTCGTTCCTGCGCTGGGGACAGTCTGCATTCGATAATTTCCGCGTTGTCCCACCCAACACGGGCATCGTTCACCAGGTCAACCTCGAGTACCTGAGCCGGGTCGTGTTCGACGCCGACAAGAACGGAACGCGCTCGGCGTACCCGGACACCGTCGTCGGTACCGATTCGCACACCACGATGATCAACGGCCTCGGCGTACTCGGCTGGGGGGTTGGCGGCATTGAAGCCGAAGCTGCGATGCTGGGTCAGCCCATTACGATGCTGATCCCGAATGTCATCGGATTCAAACTGAGTGGCAAACTCAAGGAAGGTACAACAGCAACTGACCTCGTATTGACCGTCACCGAAATGCTGCGCAACAAAGGCGTGGTTGGAAAATTCGTCGAGTTCTATGGCGACGGCCTGGGACAACTGCCGCTGGCCGATCGTGCAACACTCGGCAACATGTCGCCGGAATTCGGTTCGACCTGTGCGATTTTCCCGATAGATGGCGAAACCATTCGCTACCTCGAGCTGTCGGGCCGCGACACTGACCATATCAAGCTGATCGAGGCTTACGCCAAGGAACAGGGATTGTGGCGCCACGACGGGCAGCCCGACGCACTCTACAGCGACACGCTGGAGCTCGACATGAGTACTGTCGAACCCAGCATTGCCGGACCCAAGCGTCCGCAAGATCGCATTGCACTTAGTGCTGCCGCTAAGACTTTCGGCAAGCATCTCGAAGCCGCTGTCGCGAAACGCCGCGAAAGCGGCAGCGCAGTGGCGAAAATTGACGGCAAAGACGTAGAGATTCGCGACGGCGCCATTCTTATCGCTGCGATAACGAGCTGCACGAACACATCGAACCCCGCGGTCATGCTGGCGGCCGGCCTGCTCGCCCGCAATGCCGCCGCCAAAGGTCTGAAGGCCAAGCCCTGGGTCAAGACCAGTCTGGCGCCGGGCTCACGTGTGGTCACCGATTACCTCGAGAAAGCCGGGCTCATTGACGATCTTGACGCGATTGGTTTCTTCAACGTCGGCTACGGCTGCACGACGTGTATTGGCAACTCTGGCCCGCTGAAGCCTGAGATTGCCAAGGCCGTGGAACAAGGCAACATAGTAGGCACGAGCGTGCTCTCTGGAAACCGCAACTTCGAAGGCCGTATTCATGCCCTGGTGCGCATGAATTTCCTGGCCTCACCGCCGCTGGTCGTCGCTTATGCGCTGGCCGGTAACATGGACGTCGACCTGTTCAACGATCCGCTCGGAAAAGACAAGGACGGCAAGCCGGTTTACATGAAAGACATCTGGCCGAGTCAGCAGGAAGTCCACGACACGATTGCCAGGAATATCGATTCGGGCATGTTCAAGAGCAGCTACAGCAGTGTCTTCGAAGGTGACGCCAACTGGAAGGGCATCGACTCGCCGACGGGCGAAATCTACACCTGGGACCCGACGTCGACTTACGTGAAGAATCCGCCCTACTTCGAAGGCATGCGCAAAGATCCGGACGCGGTCCGCGATATCGAAGGCGCACGTGTTCTCGCACTGCTCGGCGATTCCGTGACGACCGATCACATCTCGCCGGCCGGTGGAATTGCCGCCGACAGCCCCGCAGCGAAGTATCTCGAAGCACAGGGCGTCAAACGTGCCGACTTCAATTCTTATGGGTCTCGCCGTGGCAACCACGAAGTCATGATGCGCGGCACTTTCGCGAATATACGTTTGCGCAATCAACTCGCGCCCGGGACGGAAGGCGGCTGGACCTGTCATCAACCGAGCGGCGAGCAGATGTCGATTTTCGACGCTGCCAACAGGTACAGCGAAGAAGGCACACCGCTGATCGTTCTCGCCGGCAGCGAATACGGCACGGGTTCGTCGCGTGACTGGGCCGCCAAGGGCACGGTGTTGCTGGGTGTGAAAGCCGTCATTGCCAAGAGTTTCGAGCGCATACATCGCTCGAACCTGATCGGCATGGGCGTATTGCCCTTGCAGTTTTTCGACGGCCAGGATGCGGAATCACTCGGCCTCACAGGCAAGGAAGTCTTCAGCATAAAGGGTCAGACCGACGCCGATGCCAAGACCGTCACCGTTACCGCAACGCCCGAGGACGGCAAATCGATCACTTTCAGGGCGCAGGTGCGTATCGATACGCCGAAAGAACGTGACTATTACGAGAACGGCGGCATCCTGCATTACGTCCTGCGACAACTTGCCGCGTGACAAGCAATTGTGACATCCCGCGCGCCCTGACCAGGGCGCTGCGGGATGCACGTCACGTGTGTGTACTGACAGGCGCCGGCATCTCGGCCGAGAGCGGTGTGCCGACCTTTCGGGACGCGCAGCAGGGTCTGTGGGCCAAATACGACCCGCATCAGCTCGCGACACCGGAGGCGTTCGAAGAAAACCCGGAACTGCTCTGGCGATGGTATCGCTGGCGGCGTGATCTCGTTGCGGAGGCGAATCCCAACCCCGGCCACCTCGCACTCGCACGACTCGCCGGGCTGGTGCCACGGTTGACGCTCGTGACGCAGAACGTCGATGGCTTGCACCAACGCGCCGGCAGTCACGGTGTTATCGAATTCCACGGTAACCTGTTCGATGATCGATGCCACGCCGAAGGCTGCGTCATTGTGCACAATCAGCAAGTGGCAGTCCCGGTCTGTCCGAATTGCGGCGCAAACCTGCGCCCCGGCGTCGTCTGGTTCGGTGAGACGATTCCCGAAAACGCACTGAACGAATCGTTTGCAGCGGCCGCCGATTGTGACGTTTTCCTGTCGGTGGGCACTTCGTCGCTCGTATACCCGGCCGCCGGATTAGCCGATATTGCCAGGGAAAGCGGCGCCATCGTGGCCGAACTAAATCCCAATCCGACCTTGCACGCCGAGACCTACGATTTTGCAATTGCCGGTAACGCCGGAGTTGCCTTGCCGAAACTGTTAGAATCACTGGCCACCTGAGCCTTGACCCACGCCGGAGAATCACCCGATGAAACGATCAGCCGAGAGCATACTGGCAACCCAGAAATGGACAAGAATCGGCAGCTGGTCACTCGGCGTATTTCTGCTGATCATGTTTGTATTCGGTTTCTGGTTCTCGCGCGAACCCGATGTCTTCTGGGTCAATCGTCCGGCGGATCCGGACTCCGCTATTGTCGGGTTCTCGACAACCGACACGCTAATCCGTGTGGCCGAGACCCTGCTGGAGAAACCCGGCGGCTACCTGACCAACGACAAAATACTGCCTAACGTATTTCTCGACAATATCCCGAACTGGGAATACGGGGTCTTGCAGCAAGTGCGCGATCTCGGCCGTGTAATCCGCAACGACTACAGCCGCAGCCAATCGCAGTCGAAAGAAGACGAAGATGTTGCAGCGGCCGAGCCGCGATTCTTTTTCGACAACGACTCCTGGATTCTCCCGGCCACCGAATCCGAGTATCGCGATGCCATCAAGGGCTTTTCGAAATACCGTGACCACCTGGCAGCTGGAGATCCTGATACGCATTTTTTCGCACGCGCCGATAATCTCCGCGAATGGCTCTCACAGGTCGAGAAACGCCTGGGCAGCCTCACACGGCGACTCGGCGACAGCGTCGCCATCAATCGTATCAATGAAGATCTGGCTGGCGAGCCGGCCGCGGAAGCCGCGGGCGCCCAGCCGGATACTGTGAATGTTCGTACGTCCTGGTTCGAAGTCGACGACATCTTTTTCGAAGCACGGGGTACGGCGTGGGCATTGGTGCACTTCTTCCGTGCCGCCGAATTCGATTTTGCGCATGTGTTGGCCGACAAGAATGCCGAAGTCAGTGTGCGGCAGATCATCCGCGAGCTGGAAGCAAGCCTCGACCCGTTGCGCTCACCGCTCGTCCTGAACGGTGGCGGTTACGGTCTGTTCGCCAACCATTCGCTGGTCATGGCGAATTACCTGGCCCGGGCCAATGCGGCCGTTATCAACCTTCGCGACCTGCTTGATCAGGGCTAGTTGACGGCGCGTTTGTCAGAAATGACAAATCCGACCAGCAACGCGACGGCCGCCATGCTCCAGACGATCACGGCACCCGTCGGCAAGTCCAGCAACACCGACGCCGCGATGCCGATGAAATACGAGACGCCGCCGATCAAATAGCCGGCAACCAGCCGGTTGCCTCTGCGGATCCCGGTTGTCGCCAGAGCCGGAATGATCAGGCTGGCGAACACCAGGTAAATGCCGACAATCTGCACCGACGCCGTTACCACGACGGCGAAAGCCAGGTAAAAAATCAAGGCGCCAAGCCGAGCGTACATCGTGTACCACAAGACCAGGACAACCGCATAGAGCGTCGCAATCGGTAGCAAGGACGCCCAGGTTTGCCAGAGAATCTGGCCAACCAGGAGTTCCTTGAGGTGCTCACTTCCGTGAGGATTACCGGCCAGTAACAGAATGCCGCCAGTCGCTGCCAGAATGAACACGATTCCGATCAGCGGTTCCTGGATTTTCGGCCACCGTTTTTCTGTCCAGTTGAGGCCTACCGCAACGATTAGCGCCGCGCTTACGGCCGCCACCTGCACCTGCACACCTTCCGGGTCCCAGTCCATGGCGTGTGCGGCAATGACCCCAAGCCCGGCTACCTGCGCAATGGCAAGATCGATGAATATAATGCCGCGCTTGAGTACTTCCTGACCGAGCGGGACATGCGTACTCAGTACAATCAATCCTGCGAGCAACGCGGGTCCGACGATTGTCCAATCGATAATTTCATTCATGATCGCGAGCCTTGAGGAGACGCTCGATAATGTCATCATAGAGTGCGAACAGGTCCTGTGCCTGTTCGGTACCACCGACCGTCAGTGGCAAGACGATTGCGACAATACCGACTTTTTCCGACAACCACTCCGAGGGTCTCGCGTCCTGGTAAGGTGAACGAATAATGAAGTCGGCTCCGCCGCCGCTGAATTGCTTCGTCAATCGGCTCAGGTGTGTTGCGGTCGGCGGCAAGCCCGGAATGGCTTCGAGATTGGCAACCTCTTCGATGCCGAGCCAGCGCTCCAGGTACACCCAGGATTTGTGGTGGGTGATTGCTTTGGCACCGCGGAGGGTTGCGGCTTTCGCCTCCCAAATCTCGATCGCATCTTTCCAGCGTGCCAAAAAGTCGGCCAGACCCGCTTTGTAAGTTGCCGCGTTTTCAGGATCAAGCGATTTCATGCGTTCGCTGAGCGCCTTCGCCACGGCGGCAACGTTGTGTGGATTGGTCTGAATGTGCGGATTCCCTTCGGGATGAATATCGCCCTTTGCACGATCGACATTGCCCGTCGCGTCATGCCGCATAACGTAGCTGCTGGCCTCCATGTAGCCACTCGATCCGGGTAGCACTCGGCGATTGTTTGCTTTCTGCAGCAGCGCGGGTAGCCAGCCAATTTCGAGTTGGGCGCCGCTGCAGATCACCAGGTCCGCGCGACGAACTTTGGCGATCAGGCTCGGTCGCGCCTGGATGTAATGCGGGTCCTGCAGCGCCGTCGTTGCGCTGAACGTGCTGACGTGTGACCCGCCAATTTCTGTTGCGAGCGCGGCCCACTCGGGTTCGCAGGCGAAAATATCAAGCTCAGCCATAGCGGTGACCGGCATCAGAACAAACAGAAATACACAAATTGTCCTTGTCATTTGTGCGTCCCTAGAATGCGTGAGCGCCATGGGCGCCGATGCTGTGTATGTACTGGATGCCCCACTGCATGTCATCCAGCGGCCCCGTCTCGTCTCGCGTGAACTGCAGGCGCAATCGACTGAATTCGCTGTTGGACCAGTCAGCCATAAAGCTGTAACGCATGGGGTCACTATCCGGCGCTGCAACGGCTGTGCCAGCGAAGAAGGCCCCCGGGTCGTCCGTGGACAGACCATCGACTCGCCCGCCGAAACGCCAGCGCGGAACCGGCTGATAGACAGCTTGTGCGTACCAGCCCGTCTGATCAACGTCATAAAGAAGGGGCGCGCCGCCCGGCAACGTGTAATCGCCATCTTCACGACGCCAGAAAAACTCCGATTGAAAGACAAAGTTCTTTTGTTTCCAGTTTCCGTTTGGCGACCACTTCCAGACGAACTGGGCACTGCTTAGTTTCGAATCACCATTGAAGATGAGCGGGTCGTCCTCATCGCCTGAAGAACGATCGATGGCCGTGTTGTCCAGGTACGAAATTCCGGCCAGCCAACTGCTGTTAGCACCGACATCACCCCCGAAATTTGCGAACAGGCTATAGCTGCCAAATCCCGAGTGCGCGTTACCACCGGACGGATAACTACTACCCTGGAAGATTTCACCCCCAAATTCCATGTACAAGTCCGTCGGCGCGAGCCAGCGAACCTGCACGCCAGTATCGACGTATTGATCACCCAAAAACGCCTGGTATGGCAGCGGCTGGTCCACGAAGTCCCAGGTATGTGAATGTCGGCTGTTCAGATATCCGATCCCGGAGAAAAACCGCCCGAACCTGGCACCAAGGCCGGCCGGTAGTCCCGTCGTCTCGACCCATGCTTCCTCGATCTCCACGACGCCCTCGCCGTCTTCCAGGGCGAGTGCCGCGGTTAGCCATGCCGTAAATTTGTCATCCACGTTTGCGTTGAAAATGAGTTCGGTTTCACCAATGCTCAGGCCTTCATTGACGGGGCCAGCCTCACCACCAAACGGAAAAGCCTGTACAAAGTAGTCATCCGGATTCCTGCTGAAACTCCAGGCTTGCCCCTGGAAAATGACGCCGATAGCAGGATTGAATGCGGCGCGGCCGGAATTGCCGGCCGAAACATCTGCTTGCGTTGCCCCGGTCTGTTGCGTTGCGTATTTCGCCTGCATCGCGTTTTGCTCGGCAATTGCCAGCCTGCGCTCCAGTTCCGCAATGCGCGCCTCATAGTCCGTGCGCAATTCCTCGACGGCGGCCCGCAGTATTTCAATTTCCGATTCCTGGCCCTGAGCGCTTCCAAAACAAGCGAGAAGTAGCGTCGAAACGGTTAGCGCAAGCGAGACACGCATGATGTCTTCCTCTGTTTCTGTGTGAAAAAACACGGCCCGCAAGGTTGATCCGTGACGTGCACCGAAGTCAATAGCGCAAACCCGAAATGCTAGTAAATACCCACCCAGGTCGGTATCCGTTTCCAGCTGCCATTCAGGTCTTTGTCCAGTTGCCGATAGTCCGGCTCGAACCGCGCAACGTGGCTCCAGAACCGTCTCGAATGATTCATGTGCCTTGCATGGCAAAGCTCATGAATCATGACGTAGCGCAGGTGTCCGGGATCAAGGAACAGCAGGCAGTAGTTCAGCGAGATCGTGCCGGAGCTCGAATGGCTGCCCCAGCAGGTCCGTTGACCACGGACGTGCATTTTCTTGAACGAATTACCCGTCAGGCCGGACAGGGCCCGCAAACGCGGTGCGTATTCGCGTTTTGCGAGCTGGGTCAACCAGCGTTTCAACGCCTGCACGCAGAGCATCTCATTACCCGTGTGGCCGGAAAGCACGACGGCACCGCCGCGAGTTCGATATTTGACAGTCCTGGCGCCCTCTTCGGGCTCGTAGCGCACGGAAAACTGCTGTTGGATGCCGTTGAGTGTCACTATCTCCGGCAAAGCGAAAGGCTCAGGCGGATGCTCGGCGGCAAATGAGGCTCTCGCTTTTCGAATCCAGTCGCGATGTGCTTCCACGAACTCACGCACATCGGCGGGCCGTGTACGCCTGGGAACGACTACTTCCACGCGCCCGCGAGGGAATACTTTTATCGACAGGCGACGGGCCCGGCCGCTCTCACGTACAGAAAAGCCCGACACGGAGTCGGGCTCATCAACTTCTGAGAACAGCGGTAATTGGGTCGTGGCGCTTTGCACAGCGCCTATTCTACTTAATTCTCCGGGCCCGAATCTACGGGCGCGTATTTACGGGCGCTTGCCGCTGAAGCGAACGGCATCATCCATGGTCATCTTGCCCTCGACACCACCCACCTCGGCGGTATCGCTGATGAACAACTCGACCTCGCGTTTGAGAATGATCTTGCCCTCGACACGTGAACCGGGGCCGATGATGATGCGCGGTTTGCGCTTCTTGGACTTGCCCCAGCCCCAACCACTGTTCTTTTCGACGATCAGGTCGCCTTTCACGACGGATCCCTCTTCGAGAGTAATGTCGCCATTGACGGTTTCGAGGTTGCCGCCAATTTCGGTACCGGCAAGCTCAATCTGTCCGTTCACATTGCTGACGTCGTTTGCAACGGTGCTACCGCTGGCAACAGTGATGCGCCCATTGACCGCCTGAATCCCGCCATCTACCGACGCGTTTTCACCGACCTTGATCGAGCCGTTGACCGTGTTCAGGCTCTGACTTTTCACCTTGTCGGAAAGCCTGACTCCACCGTTTACCGTTGATGCCGCTTCGATAGACGCTCCCTCGTCGACACGAATTGTGCCATTGACCGTTTTGACGTTGCCCGTTACGACGGCGTTCTCGCCAACGGAGATGCTGCCGTTGACCGACGACGCACCGCCTGCTTCGCTGTTGGCTTCGATCTTGACGCTCTTGTTGACCGTGGCTCCCAATGCCGGGACCGCCATCAGCATGATCAACAATCCAATGGTTAAAGCCGTTTTCGTGACAATTCTGGACATTTTCCGGACCCCTATTCCCGTTCTCATTACTTAGATACCGCGAATAGCCGTTTGGTTGCAAGGTGGCTGCCCAAGGCCAGGTCCGGTACCCTTGGCCGCGATGACAACCGTCCTCGAAGCTCGTGATCTGATCAAGGAATACCCCGGTGTAACCGCTGTCGATGGGGTCAGCTTTTCGGTACCGGAGGGAATTTGTTTCGGGCTTCTCGGACCCAACGGCGCTGGCAAAACAACGACGGTCGAGATTATCGAAGGCGTGATATCGGCCACGTCGGGCGAGGTCTACTACTACGGAGAGCCGGCCGGCGCCCGGTTTCGCCAGGAGGCCGGCATCCAGTTCCAAAACACGGCGTTACAGGACTTCCTCACGGTTCGCGAAACCATCGAGATGTTCCGGGCGCTCTACAATCAAAAGGCCGATCTCGACGAACTGATCGAGCAATGTTCCCTCGAAGACTTGCTGGACCGCGATAATCGAAAGCTCTCGGGCGGCCAGCGCCAACGGCTGCTTCTGGCCGTGGCACTGGTTAACCGCCCGCGCCTCATCTTTCTCGATGAACCGACGACCGGGCTCGACCCGCAAGCCCGCCGAAACTTCTGGGACCTGGTGCAAAGCATTCGCGCACAAGGCGCGTCGATTGTATTGACGACGCATTACATGGACGAAGCACAGGTGCTGTGCGATGACATCGCCATCATGGACGCGGGCAAGATAATCACGCAGGGTTCGCCCGACGAGTTGCTGCGCCAGCGCTACAAGGGTCTGATCATCGAATTGCCGATTAGTGACCTGACCGACGAACTACGGCAGATAGAACACACGCTGTATGAAAACCTGGGCATTGTCGAAATTGTGACCAGCGACGTCAGTTCGAGCTTGCAGCAACTCTCGCCTCATGTCACGAACCTGAATCACATCAAGATTCGACAACCCAATCTCGAAGATCTTTTTCTGGACCTGACCGGTCATACGCTGCGGACCTGAGACGATGTTGGCACGCATTTTCGCAATCTTTCAAGGCCGTAATCGCGAATTTCTTCGGGACAAAGCCTCGTTTGCGTGGAACATGTTGTTACCCGTTGTGCTCATATTTGGCTTGTCGTTCGCGTTGGGCGGAGACCGCAACGCTTACACGGTCGGTGTACTCCAGGACAGCGACGTCATCGTCGAGGAACAGCACCCGTTCCTGGGCACGCGGTACATCCGTTTCGTGCCTACCAGCGATAAAGACAATGCGTTGCGAAAAGTCTCGAGGCACCAGCTCGATTTGCTCGTGGAATTCGGCGATGCACCCCGCTACTGGGTCAATCCCGATTCAGCGAAAGGCTACTTTGTCGAGCTTGCGTTGCTGCAGTCGGATACGACAGAGCCAGCAGCAATTGACAAGGAACAAATCTCGGGTGAGGCGATCCGCTACGCCGACTGGGTGCTCCCGGGTATCCTCGGTATGAACATGATGTTCAGCTGCATGTTCGGCGTCGGTTACGTTGTCGTTCGCTACCGCAAAAACGGTTTCCTGAAACGACTACGCGCGACGCCGCTCACTGCTTTCGAATTCATCTCGGCCCAGGTCGCTTCACGAATGGTCTTGATCACGTGCATCACTGTGTTCGTCTTTGCGGCAACCCATATGATTCTCGACACGCGCATGGAAGGTAGCTATTTCACACTGTTCCTGGTTGCAGTGGTCGGGGCGATTTCAATGGTCTCACTGGGTCTGATCATTTCCGCACGAGTTACCAGCGAAGAACTCGCCGGCGGACTACTGAACATGGTCAATTGGCCCATGATGCTGTTGTCAGGCGTCTGGTTTTCGCTTGAAGGCGCGGGTCCATTCGTGCAGAACCTGGCTAATATATTTCCGTTGACGCATGTCCTCAACGCCGCGCGCTCGGTTATGCTGGACGGGGCAACGCTCGGTGACGTAGCGCCGAGCCTTCTGGCACTGACGGCGCTGAGCGCGGTTTTCATTGGCATCGGCGCCAGGGTTTTTCGCTGGGGTCAATACTAGGCAGACATAATGCGATGAGCTACTCACTGATTGATATCGGCGCAAACCTCGCGCACGACAGTTTCGATGACGATCGAGACGAGATTCTGCAACGTGCAACTGATGCGAGTGTCAACAGGATAATCGTGACCGGTAGTAGCGACGACAGCAATGTAAAAGCCGCCACGCTTGCCGAATCGAAACCCGGCGTTCTGTTTTCAACAGCAGGCGTACACCCTCACCATGCTTCCGACTACAGCGAGAAAAGCGATGCGCTGATTCGCAGGCTGATCGAAAAAGACGTGGTCGTCGCCGTCGGGGAATGCGGACTCGACTACTTTCGGAATTTCTCGCCACGCGAGGCGCAGCTCGACGCATTCCGCCGGCAGCTCGAAATCGCCAAAGAATGCGGCCTGCCGGTATTCCTGCATCAACGCGATGCACACGACGATTTCATCGAGGTACTCGAGTCCGCCCTTCCCGACCTGTCGAGGGCCGTCGCGCACTGCTTCACAGGCGAAGGCGAGTCACTGCACGAATACGTTGCGCTCGGCCTGTATATCGGCATAACGGGCTGGATCTGCGATGAGCGCCGCGGGCAGCACCTGCATGACATCGTCGATGTTATCCCCGACGATCGGCTGCTGCTTGAAACCGACGCGCCGTACCTGCTGCCGCGAACCCTCCGGCCCAAACCCAGGACGCGCCGCAATGAGCCAGCCTATCTGCCTGAAGTGCTGAAAACCGTTGCCGAAGCACGCGGCCAGAGTGTGGATCACGTTGCCACAATTACGACAGCCAATGCCGTTCGGTTTTTCGGTTTGCCGGAGAATTAGCCGCTGGTCGAGCTGATAGCCGCCTTTTGAATGAGTTCCCAGTGCGGCCTGAATGCCTCGATCTTGAACCTGGCCGCCTTCTTGTCGGGTTCACCAAACTCTTCCACGAGATCATTGAGGGTGCATACGAGTCCGGGTATACCCTTGGTAAACTCCGCGCCGTCGAGAAACAGTATGCGCCCCGCTACAGGAACCTGGCTGACAACCTGTCGTACTGCAGCGATGCGATCGTAAAGCATGGGTTGCGGATTTGAAAACGTGTACCGACGCTCGTCGCTGATAACGGCCCAGTCCTGCATCTTGTCGCTGCCAAAAACAGTGCCTTGCACATCCTTGATATCGACTATGAGAAGCCCCTGCGACGTCAGCAACAATTGATCGATCTGAATCTCGCCCTCGTCCGCGCTGGGGATGATAAGACCTTCAATGCGCTCAAAACTGATTTCCTTGAACACTCGTCGCAGCGACGTCCTTCTGCCACGAATAAACCGGTAGAGCAGCCAGACCAGCAACAATACCAGCACGGCAAGTACCGGTAACAGCCAGGGCCTTGCATCGATTTGCAGAAATTCAGGCATCAAGATTCAGCTCTCTGTCCAGCGATCATCCTAAGCATCGCCGATGGCGCTGGCAAGCGACTCGAGATCCGGTTTTATAGTGATCGCGTGGGCAGGCCTCGCGAGTATTTCCTCGAGCTCCGGAGGCAGTGGCACGGTCGTACCGATGATCGGCTCAACGATTGTCTCAAACTTGGCCGGATGCGCCGTGCCGACCACGACCCAGTCGTAAGCGCTCGCCATTTCATCATCGAGCTGTCGCCAGGTATGTGTTGCCGTTGCCGTATGCGGGCAGGTGGCGAAACCGAACTTGCTGAAATCCTTGCGGATAGACGCCTCGATCTCGGCATCGCTAACCGACAGTACGCCGACCTGCTCACGGAGTACCTCGGCCTCGCCCACAAGCTTGCGCAGACGCTCCATGTTGCTTGGATCACCCACGTCCATTGCAGACGCCAGAGTTTGCAGGCTGGCGCGCGGCAGCCATTCCAGCGTCTCAAAGTAGTCCGCAATCGTACGGTTGGCGTTGGTCGCGAGGATTACCGGACCTATCGGCAAGCCCATCTCGCGAGCCATGATGCAGGCGAACGCGTTGCCGAGATTGCCCGTTGGAATTATAAACCCGGGCTTTTTGCCGGTGCGTCGATAATGCCTGAGGCTCGCATCCGCATAATAGGTGCTTTGTGGCAACAGCCGACCAATATTGATGCTGTTCGCCGAACTGAAGCGATGAGCAGCGGATAATTCCGGATCTGCCATCGCTGCCTTGACCATTGCCTGGCAGTCATCGAATGAGCCCTGCACCTTCAGCGACACGACATTGTCACTCCAGCAACACAGTTGGTGTGCCTGGCGATCGGAAACACGGCCATCCGGAAACAGCACGACAACGCGCATGCCGGGTCGGCCGTCGAACGCGGCCGCAACGGCGCCCCCTGTATCACCGGAGGTTGCCACGAGTATTGTCAACGGTGAGTTTTCATCGCTTTCAAGACGCGATAAACAGGCCGCCAGGAATCCCGCCCCAACGTCCTTGAACGCTGCGGTCGGGCCGTGATAGAGCTCCAGCAATGCCAGCTCGCGACCTGCGGCGGGCAATGGGGTTGCCGGAATCGGAAAACTGAAAGTCTCCGATAGAATGGCGTCGAGCTGATCTTCAAGGAGCGACCCCTCGAAGAACGGTCGCAGCAGGATTTCAGCAACCTGCGGTATGGACTCCGCGTCGTCGAAATCGGCGGGCTCAAAAGAAGGTAAATGCTGTGGAAGAAACAATCCACCATCGTCCGCAATGCCCTTGCGCAACGCGTCATCAAGATTGACGGGCCCATCGCCCCGGGTACTGAAATACTGCATTCTCAGTCCTCGACGCGCGCGCCTGGCGCAGTCATTGGACTAACCCAGGACTGGCAGCCAATACCCTGCAAGCGACAGGCGTGCTCCATCGCGCTTGCAATGTTTCGGGCCTCGCTCTCCACGCAAAGCGCGAACATACTTGGACCACTGCCCGACAGGCTGCAGCCGAGTGCCCCGGAACGCCGGGCCGCCTCGGTTACGGCCGCGAAACAGGGTACTGCTTCCGAACGTTGCGGTTCGATGACGACGTCACGCAGCGTCTTCCTGATCAAATCGATATCGCTTGCGGCGCAGGCTGCAATAAATCCGGCGAGCAGGCCTTGCTGCTCAAGCCATTGTGCCATCGAGTAGCTTTTCGCCAGGCGACGTCGCGCCTGGGCCGTATTCACCTGCAGGTCGGGATGCAATAACACCGCGCTCACTCCTTTGGGTACCGGCAATCTCACAACCTCCGGCAGCAACACCTGCGGACAGAGGATGAGACCGCCCAGCAAGCTCGGCGCCACATTGTCGGCGTGCAAACCACCGCTCGCATACTTTTCACCATCCAGTGCGTAAGTGAGCAAGGCTTCGGTGGGCAGCGGTGTCTCGAGCAGGGCATTGACGGCGACCACGGCTGCAACCGCCGATGCGGCCGAACTGCCCATACCGGATTGCAGCGGGATGCCCTTGTGGATTTTTAGCTCAACCCCACAGGAATCGCCATGATCGCCCCACAAAGCCTGCGCCGCAATTGAAGCCGTGTTTTCGTCGGCATTATTCGAGAGGTAGGGATGAACTTCACCGTCGAGTCCGCGCACCTCGGCAAGGGTGACATTCGGACCGTCTGTCCTGCGTGCCTGAACACGGTCGCCGACGCCGGTCAGTGCCAGCCCCAACATGTCGAATCCAACAGCGACGTTGCCGATCGATGCGGGCGCAAAAGCTGTAATAGTCTCACTCACGTTATGCTCCCGCGCTCAGGTACTGGGCCAGCCGCAACAAGTCACCAAAGACGCCGCCGGCCGTCACTTCCGGACCGGCTCCGGGCCCCTGAACGACGAGTGGGTTTTCGGAATAGCGATCGGTTTCGAATTGCACAATGTTATCGGTAAGGTTGATGTTGCTGAACGCATGATCGGGACCGACGGCAGCAAGCCCGACAGTCGCCCTTCCGTCGGCACCCAGGCGGGCCACGTAACGCAACTTCTCACCTTCTTTCCGGGCCGCTTCATAGATCCCTTCAATGTCGGCATCAACCTCGGGTAAGCGATCGAGGAATTCGTCGAGGCTGCAATCACGCAGCTGTATCGGCACCAGGTTCTGCACCGGAAAATCACCGATTTCGATCGTCTGTCCGAGTTCACGCGCCAGGATCGTCAACTTGCGCGCTACATCCATACCGGACAGATCGTCACGAGGATCGGGTTCAGTGTAACCGCTGGTGCACGCAGTTCGGACTATTTCGGAAAACGGCGTAGTGCCGTCGTAAACGTTAAAGAGATACGCGAGCGTTCCCGAGAAGATGCCCTGTACCAGGCGCACTTCATCGCCTGTATCAATCAGGTCGCGCAATGTCGTGATTATGGGCAAAGCAGCGCCAACGGTTGTTTCATAAAAACAATGCGAGTTGCCGTGTGCGGCGCTTTCGCGCAGCGCGACGTAATTCTCGAATGGGCCGCTGAATGCTTTCTTGTTCGGTGTGATGATATGTATGCCGCGTTCCAGCCAGTCTGCATACTTGCCCGCGATGTGCTCACTCGCCGTGCAATCGATAATGACCGCGTGTGGAAGATGATCCGGATTGATATGCGCCTCCAGCTTGCCGAGATCGCAATCAACACCGTTTTCAGCCAGGTTTTCCTGCCACCGCGAAAGGTCGATATTGCGATCGCCGAGCAGCATCGTTTGCGAGCGAGCAATAGCGCGAACACGAAGATCCAGGTTGAATTCATCGTGAAGCCGCTGCGCCTGTTTCTCGATCTGGCGCAGTAAGGAAGTTCCGACAGTGCCCGGGCCGATCAGGCCAATTGAAAGCGTTTTGGCTGACAGGTAGAAACCCGAGTGCGCGGCTCGCAGCGCCTTGGTGGCATCCTCGGAATCGACCACGGCCGAAATATTTCTTTCCGAGGAACCCTGTGCGATCGCGCGAATGTTGATACCGGCGCGACCCAGGGTGCCGAAAAACCGGGCAGCAATCCCTGGCGTTCCCGCCATGCCATCACCAACCACAGCGACAATACTTTGCGATTTTGTGACGTCAACGCTCTGGATCTGACCGCTTTCTAGTTCCTCGGCAAACGCCGCCGTGATCACCTTTCCTGCCCGTTCTGCCACGTCGTCCGGCACCGCGATACAGATCGAGTGCTCGGAACTGGCCTGCGATATCAGTGTGACCGACACACCGGCCTTCTTAAGGGCTGCGAAAAGCCGATCCGCGGTTCCCGGCACGCCGATCATCCCGGAGCCTTCCAGGTTGACAAGCGCCATGCCGCCGATCGCCGTGATGCCCTTGATATTGTCGAGCAGCTCGGCCTGCTTGCCGATGCGGCTTCCCGGGTGCAATGGGTTGTGGCTGTTGCGGATGATGACCGGTATGTCGCTGTCGATCGCAGGCCCGAGCGTCTGGGGGTGGATGACATTAGCGCCGAAATACGCCAGCTCCATCGCTTCGTTATAGGTGAGCTCATCGATGACCTGCGCCTCGGGAACCCGGCGCGGATCGGCGCTCATGACGCCGTCAACGTCGGTCCAGATGCTGAGTTCCGAGGCGTTACTCAGGGCCGCGAAAATAGCAGCCGAGTAGTCACTGCCGTTACGTCCGAGCGTCGTCTGGAGTCCGTCCTCGTCGGTCGCGATGAATCCCGTGATTGCAGCAATTCCGGCGAAATTTTCGGGCACGACATCGGCGAATTTCCTTCGTGAAACATCCCACAGGACCGACGGCCCCAGTTCGGTCTGGTGCACAGTAATGACGTCGCGTGCGTCGATCCAGGTTCCGCCGCGCTTGGGCGATTCCTGTTCGAGGTAGGCGGCCAGCAATTTTGCGGACCAGATCTCACCGTAGCCCGCAATGACATCGCGGCTGCGTTGCGGCGCTGACTTCACCAGGGCGATCGCTTTCAGAACGTCTGTAATATCGTCGGCGTCCTGACCCCAGCCATCGAGGACAGACACGCGCCGATCCCCATCCACCAACTCGCACACCGTTGCCGAGTAGCGTTCGCCTATCGCGTGCAATTCGTCGATGAAGCTGTGGTCGTCCCGTTCCGCAAGTATCGCCAGTCTGATCAGGGCATCGGTCATGCCGCCCATAGCTGAGACTACGACACCGATACGGGTATCGGAGTAGTCCAGCAGGATACCGGCTACGCGACGGAAGCAGGCCGCATCAGCAAGGCTGCTGCCGCCAAACTTGTGGATTTTCCAGCGATTCTCCGCCACTTTTCAGAAAGCCCTGTCCAGAAAACGGTGAATGATAACGGCACTTGTCGGCGCCGTCGCCTGTTTTGGATGAAATCAATGAAGTGGTGGGGCGTGTAGGGATCGAACCTACGACCAGTCGGTTAAAAGCCGAATGCTCTACCTCTGAGCTAACGCCCCTATCGGAACCTCGAGATGGCGGGGATGCCACCGGAATTCCGGCGGCATGATACCGGATACGCTTCAAATGACAAGCGTCATCCGGAATGGCTCTCATGCAAGCCTATACGCCTTCTTCTTTCATGCGCTTCAGCCTCTGCCCCGCAAGCCGTGCAGCCGTTGTTTCAGGGTAGTCGGCCTGCACACGCAGCAAGGAATCGCGCGCCGAACTCCAGCGCTTGAGCTCGTAGTTGCAGTATCCGATTTTGAGGAGCGCATCCGGCACTTTGCGTGACCGCGGATAGTCTTTGATGACGACCTCGAATGCGGCAAGGGCTTCGTCAAATTTCTGCGTCACATAGAACGACTCTGCCAGCCAGTACTGGGCGTTGTCGGCAAGTTCGCTGTCGGGATAGGTAACCAGGAATTGCTCGAAGGCCATCGCGGCTGGTTCGTAACGTTGTTGCTTGAGCAGCTCGAACGCGGCCTGGTAGTTGTCCCGATCTGAGCCCCCGGGCAAGGGAAGCTGTCCAGGGGACAGGGTTCCACCTTCCATCACATTGACAGCAGTTCGTGACCGCAGCGCGGTCTCCAGCTCCTGGATGCGCGCGTCGAGATCGGCGTAGAGTTGCCGCTGCCGATCCGCCGTTGTCTCCGTGCCGTGTTCCAGCGTTTCCAAACGGCCAACGACTTCATCGTTTTGCCGTTCCATTGTGCCGACCTGCTGCGTCAGGTTAACCAGGCTCTGGTTTTGCACGACGCGCTCAATAGCCTGCATGCGTCGCTCCAGCTCATCGAGTTTCACGAGCACCGGATCATCAACAGGCTGCAGCAACTCGCATCCACCAAGAGCTGTCAGCAACGGCACCAACAGCAGTAACTTTCTTGTTTGCATTGCCATTTATTAATTGGTGTACCGGATCTCGACACGGCGATTCTGGGCATAGTCCATTTCGGAGCTGCCGAACGACGCCGGACGTTCTTCACCGAAGCTCACTGTGGAGATCTGTGATGCGGACACGCCCTGGATCATCAGCATCTGCCGCACCGCCTGTGAGCGACGCTCGCCGAGCCCGATATTGTATTCGCGCGAACCTCGCTCGTCCGCGTGGCCCTCCAAACGAACCCTGAGGCGTGTGTTCTCGCCAAGCTGCATGGCATGACGCGTTACGAGGTCCTGGTCCTGCGGTCGCACCTCGGATGAGTCAAAATCAAAATAAATAACCATTCCCAACTCGCCGGCCGACGGATCGTCGATGAATTCGCCAGCGCCGAGGCCGCCAGCGCCCATACCGTCCGTCGACGCGCCCGTGTCGCCGTAGGTGGTATCGGTCGGCTCGGGGTCCGGGATCGTGTTCTGAGCACAACCCGCCAGGAAAGCGGCCGTCAGGCCAACTGCTACCAATTTCAAATAAGACATATGTAAGTCCTTGCTTGTCATCTTCGATACTGAAGAAAATTTATTAAAAACAATAAGTAAATGGAACTACTTAAACCAAAATATTCTCTCTAAAACCGTGGAAATGGCGACCAGACCGGTTCCCTGACGTCGCCGCGCCCTGAGGCCATTTTTTGCCGTATGAGGCCGTCCGCCGATACCGTTTCCAGCACCCCGTTCCGGTCCTGCCGCGTCGCATAGATCAGGATATCGCTGTTGGGTGCAAAACTCGGGCTTTCGTCCTGCCGGCCGCTCGACACTATCAGGAGGTCCTTGCGGGCCAGGTCCATGACGGCTATGCGATAGTTGCCGCGATCGTTGTGCACCATCGCCAGGCGTGTCCCGTCCGGCGACAATCGTGGCCGCGCATTATAGCTTCCTTCGAAAGTAACGCGCTCCGGCGTTCCACCGCTGGCCGGCACGCGGTAAACCTGCGGGCCGCCCGCCCGATCCGAGGTGAAATAGATGTGGCGGCCATCCGGCGACCAGGTGCCTTCGGTATCGATCGCCCGGTGCGTGGTCAGCCGCCGCAGTTGCCGCGACGTGATATCCAGCGTGTAAATATCGAGGTTGCCCTCAATTCCGCCGAGCGTTACGACGAGCATGCGTCCGTCGGGCGAGAAAGACGGCGCCCCATTGATGCCGGGCTTGCTCGAGACCTTGAAGCGGTTACCGCTGCGTAGCGTCTGCACGAAAATCGAGGACTTGTTCTCTTCGAAAGAAACGTAGGCAAGCTGCCGACTGTCGGGTGACCACGCGGGCGACATGATCGGATTATTGCTCTCCATGATCGTGTATTCGTTCTCGCCGTCCTGGTCGGACACGATCAGGGAATAAAGGCGCTCCTGCCCCTGCTGCGCGGCCGTTACATAGGCGACCTTGGTACCGAACACGCCTTTGATACCGGTCAGCTTCTCGTAGATCATGTCGGCCGCCCGGTGCGCCGCATCGCGCATCGTGCCGCGGCTGGCAGGCATACGATAGCCGACCAGCTGATTGCGGCCAAAAACGTCGAATAGCTGAAACTGCAGGGTGTACGCGTTTTCGCCGGTCTGCGTGACAGTGCCAACCACGACCGCCTCGACACCCACGAAGGTCCAGTCCTGGAAATCGACATCGGCCCCGCTGGTCGGCTTCTGCAGCATCTTGCTCTCGGGAATGGGCTCGAATCTCCCGCTGCGCTTGAGGTCGCTTGTTATTACGGCGGCCACGTCGAGCGGCATATCGGCTCCGCTGCCCTGCCAGCCGAACGGCACGATCGCGACCGGTGTTGGTTGGGCAACACCCTGGACGTCGATGACGAGCTCCGCGTAGCTGCTTCCGGCCACGAATACCAGGATGGCCAGACTAAGTTTGAGTCTATTCAGCACAATGTCCTCTTTGCTTGTCGTTTCTGACCTATTGCTGTTTGCTTAAGTTTAACAATATGTTGGGGTCGAACAGATTCGGCTCCGGCGGGTCCGGCAACGGCGAAGACCGCAAAATAGCCGCCTCGATGGACCGCTTGACGGCTTCGTCGCCGTTACAGCGCACGAAAGATACACCAAGTACGTCGCCACCGCGTGCCTGGCGTACCCGAACCGAGCAGAACAGGTCATCCTGGGCGCTGGCGGGTACCTTCCAGTTGCGGTAGATCTTCTGCTGAATCATCGCCTGGTACACCGCCAACTGGCCCGAATCTATGGCCGCGAGCCGTTCCGATTCCGCATCGATCTCGTCCTGACGCTGCTCCGTCTCCATTTCGCGCCGCAGCCGCTCGTTTTCCTCGCGCTGCCGACGGATGTCTTCCTCGCGCTGTTTCTCGGCCTCGATGCGCTTCCTCTCCTTTTCCTCTTCCTCGCGTTTCTTGCGCTCTGCTTCTTCCTTTTCTTGCTTTTTGCGCTCTGCTTCTTCCTTTTCTTGCTTTTTGCGCTCCGCCTCTTCCTGCTGACGAATCTTCTCCAGGCGCTCTTTTTCAAGCAGCGCGTCGAGCCGGCGCTTCTCTTCCTCCGCCTGGCGTCGCAGCTCCTCGCTGTTGTCGGGTTCAGGCTCTTCTACGACCGGTTCCGGTTCCAGTTCGGGTTCAGGCTCTTCTACAACCGGTTGCGGTTCGGGCTCGGGCTCAGCCACGCGGGGCGGAGTGACTTCGGGAATCTCGGTAACAAGCGTCGCCTGCACGGCCAGCGGCGTAAACGGCGTCGGCCGCGCCAGGTCGTAGGCCACGATCATGGAACCGAGGATCAGCACGTGCAGTAGCGCAGCCAGGCTGGCCGGGAAGATGTTGTGTGAGTCGCGAAACACGCGGTTGATCACTCCGGGATCGGGTAGGTATCCAGCGGATCGGTGACGAACCCGATGTTATTGGCACCCGCCTGCTGCAGCAGCACCATGGCACCGACGACGTTCCCGTACGACACGGCGCGGTCTGCTTTGACGAATACCGGCGTCTCCGGTTTTTCTCCAAGAACGACAGACACGATGGTGACGATCTTCCTGCCCGAAGACGGTTTGTCTTCATCGTCCCCGGCGTTGATGTAGAGGTTACCCTCGGCATCCACGCTCAGTACCAGAGGGTCGTGGTCTGGCACAGACTCGATCGGCTCGGCGTTCGCCTTGGGCAGTTCGACCTCGATGCCCTGGGTCAACAGCGGTGCCGTGACCATGAAGATAATCAGCAGCACGAGCATGACGTCGATATACGGTACCACGTTGATCTCGGCCATGAGTTTGCGCTTTTTCAACGAAGCAGGCATCTCAGGTTCCTGTTTGGCGCGAGCGTGCCGCTGCAGGATGCTCGCGAACTCTTCCGAGAATCCGTCATAGCGGTATTCGAGGCGCACCACTTTGTCGGCGTAGCGGTTGTAGGCGATGACGGCCGGAATCGCCGCGAACAGGCCCATGGCCGTGGCGATCAGCGCCTCGGCGATCGGCGGCGCAACGACGGCCAGCGTTGCCGTCTGCTGATTGCCGATTTCAATGAAGGCAACCATGATTCCCCACACCGTGCCGAACAGGCCCACATAAGGGCTCGTCGAGCCGATCGTCGCGAGCGTCGCAAGGCTTTGCTCGAGGCGATCGACTTCGCGCATTTGCGCCACGCGCATGGCGCGACGGCACTCGTCTACAATCTTGTCGGTGCTGCTGCCGCCTGCCTGCAGCGCGCGATTGAATTCTCGGAAGCCGGCCTCAAAGATGCTGGACATCCCGAGACTGCCGCCTTTCGCTCGCGTCGCGCTGCTATAGAGGGTATTCAGGTCTCCGCCCGACCAGAACGCCGCCTCGAACTCGTCCGAGGCATGCGTCGTCCGCCGCAACAGTCGGCGCTTGGTGAAGATGATGGTCCAGGACACCAGCGACGCCATAACCAGCAGCAGTATCACTACCTGCACCGGTATGCTCGCTTCCAGCAAGAGCCCGATTACGGACATGTCTCCAGTCATGATCTCTGTTCCCCGAATAAGGAAGGTGGGATTCGTTTCGGCCGCATCGTATCAACGTCCAAATACGCCGCTTTGACATCAGCCGCGACAAGTAATTCGCCGTCAATGCTGTCGCGATAGATATTCTGTTCGATGTCGAAGGACACTCTCGTCAGTTTCTTGAGCCGCGCCGTGACGATCAGCTGATCGCTGAGCCGTGCCGGAGCAAGAAAACGCGTTTGTACCTCGACGACGACGAAGATGCGCCGCTCCTTGTCCATCAACCGGACCATGTCCACGCCGAGCGATCGCAGCCATTCGGTGCGTGCCCGCTCGAGGAATCGAAAGTAGTTGGCATAATAAACAACGCCCTGAGCGTCCGTATCCTCGTAATAAACGCGGACCGGCCACTCAAAGGTCTTGTCTTCACGCGTGGTCAAACGGCAACTCCTGGTTGGCAGACGACGTCGGTGGCCTGAGTCCGAAGTGCAAATAAGCATTTTTGGTCGCTACCCTGCCGCGCGCGGTTCGCATCATGAAACCCTGCTGGATCAGGAAGGGCTCAACGACATCTTCAATATTGCCGCGCTCCTCACCGATGGCCGCTGCCAGGCTTTCGATACCGACCGGGCCACCGTCAAATTTCTCAATAATTGTTAGCAGCAGGCGCCGGTCCATGGCATCAAAGCCATGCGGATCTACCTGCAGAATATTCATCGCGCCTTCCGCAACCGTGCCTGTCACAACGCCGTCGCCTTCGACTTCGGCGAAGTCTCTCACGCGGCGCAGCAAGCGATTCGCGATACGAGGGGTACCGCGTGAGCGCGTGGCAATGGCCGTCGCGCCCTTGTCTTCAATGGGCAGATTCAATATGCGGGCCGAGCGGTGGACGATGGCCTCGAGATCATTGCTCGAGTAGAACTCCAGACGCTGCACAATACCGAAGCGATCACGTAACGGCGAGGTCAGCAATCCTGCGCGCGTCGTCGCGCCAACCAGCGTGAACGGCGGTACGTCGAGTTTGATGGAGCGCGCGGCCGGACCCTCGCCGATCATGATGTCGAGTTGAAAATCCTCCATCGCAGGATAAAGCACTTCCTCGACGACCGCGCTGAGCCGATGGATTTCGTCAATGAACAACACGTCATTGGGTTCCAGGTTGGTCAGTAGCGCCGCGAGGTCACCGGGACGTTCAAGCACAGGCCCCGAGGTGTGGCGCAGGTTGACGTCCATCTCGTTGGCAACAATGTGCGCAAGTGTCGTCTTCCCCAACCCGGGTGGCCCGAAGATCAGGACGTGGTCCAGCGCTTCACGGCGTCGCCGGGCCGCCTCGATGAAGACCTCCATCTGCTGCTTCACGCCGGGTTGCCCGCCGTAGTCGTTGAGCGTCTTTGGCCGTATGGCCCTGTCAAACGCCTTATCCTCGGGCACGGGCTCGGCACTGGTCAGACGATCATGTTCTATGCCGGCCATTTATCGGGCTGCCTGTTTTAATGCGTGCCGAATGATGTCCTCGGCGGATTTGTCGTCGGTATTCAGTTTGCTGATCAGCTTGTTGACCTCTTTCGCCTTGTAGCCCAGCGCTACCAGGGCATCGTGAGCCTCGCTGCGCGCGCTAGCCTCCCCCGTCAGCGGCGCGGCCCCTGTTGTCATGGACACGACCTTGTCGATTCTGTCACGCATTTCAACGATCAACCTCTCGGCCGTTTTCTTGCCGACACCAGGGATCTTGGAGAGTGTTGTCGTGTCTTCGTACTCGACACAACGTCGAAAGTCGTTGGCGGTCATTGCCGACAGAATCCCCAATGCCATTTTTGCACCGACACGATTGACTTTGAGAAGCGTTCGGAAAAGCAGGCGCTCGTCGTCACTGGCGAACCCGTAGAGGATCTGCGCGTCCTCGCGCACCACCAAATGCGTGTGCAGAAACAATTCGGAGCCAGCCGCCGGCAGGTCGAGGAATGTGGACATCGGCGTCTCGACCTCGTAGCCAATACCGTTGCATTCAATGACGATTTGCGGCGCCTGTTTCGAGAGCAAACGTCCGCGCAAGGATCCGATCATCGTTGACCCGCAATCGCGTTGCCGCTGCCCAGCCGCGCGTGAATGCGCCGCTGGTTACCGTGGCACAGGGCCGCCGCGAGCGCGTCGGCAGCATCTGGCGCTGGGGTGCCGCCGAGATTCAGAATCGAGACGACCATGTGTTGTACCTGCTCCTTGGTCGCCGCACCCGTGCCGACGACGGCTTGCTTGATCTCACGCGGTGCGTACTCAAAGACTTCAACGTTGTGCTCGAATGTTGCGCATATTGCGGCCGAACGCGCGTGACCGAGTTTCAGGGCACTGCCTGCATTCTTATGCATGAAAACACTCTCGATCACGACGATATCGGGCTGGTACTCGAGGACGATTCCGCTGACGGAGTCGAAGATCTGCCGCAGCCGGTCCGCGAAAGCCCCGTCCATGCTGGCCACGGTGCCGCTGGCCACGTAGGCCGGCGTGTCGCCCTGAAAGTCGAGCACGCCGAAGCCGGTCAGGCGCGAGCCCGGATCGATACCGAGTATGCGTTGCTTATCGGTCAAAGCTGTCTTCCAGCTGCGCCAGGACGTCTTCACTGATATCGGCGTTGCTGTAGACGTCCTGCACATCATCGAGATCCTCGAGCATGTCGAGCATCTTCACCATTGAACCTGCCTCCTTAACCTCGAGCGTCGCGCTGGTCGACGCGCGCATGGTCACCTCGGCGCTCTCGGCTTTAAGACCGGCCTTGCGTACCGCGTCGCGAACTTTCTCGAACTCGCCGGGTTCAGTCAGAACCTCGATGGATCCGTCAGCATCGACAATGACGTCCTCGGCGCCCGCTTCAATCGCCGCCTCCATGACAGCATCCTCATCACTGCCTGAAGGAAACAGCAGCTGCCCGACCTGGTTGAATAGGTAATTGACGGACCCGTCCGCTCCCAGGTTGCCGCCAAACTTGGTGAACGCGTGGCGCACGTCGGCGACCGTCCGATTCCTGTTGTCTGTCAGGCAATGCACCATGACGGCCGTGCCGCCCGGTCCGTAGCCTTCGTAGCTAATCTCCAGGTAGTCGGCGCCCTCGGTTTCGCCGGCGCCGCGCTTGATGGCTCGTTCGATATTGTCCTTGGGCATGCTTTGCGCCTTGGCTTTGTCGACTGCGAGGCGCAACCGCGGATTGGCGTCCAGATCGCTGCCGCCCATCTTTGCCGCAATAGTGATCTCACGAATCAACTTCGTAAATAACTTGCCGCGCTTCTTATCCTGGGCGCCCTTGCGATGCTGGATGTTCGCCCATTTACTATGTCCTGCCATGCTGCCCTGCTTTTCGTGCCCAACGAAACTGCGCGTATGATAACGGGTATTACCGCGACAGGCACACCTGAGACTTCCTGCGAATGGCCGTGACAGACCTCGAAAATATTACTGAACGCAATGGCGTCGTTGGCACGGTGCAAGACTTTCTCGACAGTTTGCCGGACCAAGACCGCTTGAAGATCGCGATCGACGAAGGGAGTCAAATTGCCAAGATCGTTGCCCCGCTTGGGCTACCGCAAGAACTACTCGCGGCGGTGCATGTGTATCCGCTGTACAGGGAGAATCTTCTTGGACGTAATTCATTACAAAACAACCCGTTAAGGGATATATCTCGATTCATTATAGGTCTGGAACAACTGAACCAATTCTCGTTGCCCAAAGACTGGCAACCGGGTGAGGCTCTGGCCGTGCAGCAATCCGAGGCACTGCGAAAAATGCTTCTTGCCGTCGTGTCCGACGTGCGCCTGGTACTCGTGCGAATTGCCGAGCAGCTGTTTCGGCTCCGGCAGGCGAAAACAGCGCCGCGGGAAGTGCAGCAGGCGCTGGCACTCGAAGCGCGCGAAATCTATTCCTCGCTCGCCAACCGGCTGGGCGTCTGGCAACTAAAATGGGAACTCGAGGATCTTGCCTTCCGCTACCTTGATCCCGACACCTACCTCGATATTGCGCGAACGCTCAAGGAAAAGCGTACCGAACGTGAGGGATTCCTCGACGAGGTGCAGGAGACCCTGAAGCGAGAGCTACGCGCGCATGGAATCGAGGCGACAATTTCCGGCCGCCCGAAACACATCTACTCCATCTGGCGCAAGATGCAGCGCAAGGACCGTGGCATCGAGTCGCTGTATGACATTCGCGCCGTGCGTATCCTGGTTGATGATATCGGCGACTGCTACGCCGCACTTGGCGTGGTTCATAACCTCTGGTCGTATATTCCAGGTGAGTTTGACGACTACATAGCCAACCCGAAAGAGAACAATTACCAGTCACTTCATACCGCCGTCGTCGGACCCGAGGGAAAAACCCTCGAGGTGCAGATCCGCTCGCACGATATGCATCGTCATGCCGAACTCGGTGTCGCGGCACACTGGCGATACAAGGAAGGCGGTGGCGTGCCGGCAGCATTCGATCAGAAGATCCAGTTCCTGCGGCAGCTGCTGGAGCCCACGGATGGTGGTGCTGACCTGCTCGATCAAATACGCGACGATTTCTTCGAAGACCGTGTGTACGCAATCAGTCCCAAGGGTGACGTCGTTGAACTGCCGGCCAGTGCCACGCCGTTGGACTTTGCCTATCACGTGCACACCCAGGTGGGTCATCGGTGCCGTGGCGCCAAGGTCAACGGACGAATTGTCCCGCTGACCTACCACATCGAGAATGGCGATAATGTCGAAATCATCACCGGAAGCCAATCGAAACCAAGTCGAGATTGGCTGAGCCCGAAACTCGGCTACCTGGCGGGCGCAAGAGCCCGTGCCAAGGTGCGTAACTGGTTTCGCCAACAGGACCGCGACCAGCACCAGCGCCAGGGCCGCGAAATCCTCGATCGCGAGCTGGCGCGCCTCGGCGTCAAGGACATGGCGACCGACCGTATTGCGAAACAGCTGAAGCTGAAGGATACCGATACACTCTGTGTTGCATTGGGCGCGGGTGATTTGACGTCAGCCTCCATCGCAACCGCGTTGCAAAACCTGCGTGGAACGGAACTGCCTGAGCGAATTCGATCCCGGCGACCTGCCAGGCAGAAAGGCAGCAAACCGGATTCCGTCGCGGTCAGCGGCATTGGTGACCTGATGTGCAATTTCGCGCGTTGCTGCCGCCCCGTGCCACCCGAGCCAATCGTCGGGTACATCACCCAAGGTCGCGGCGTCAGCATCCATCGCCAGGACTGTGGCAATTTTCTGGGACTAAATCGCCGCTATCCCGAACGCATCGTTGAAATCGGCTGGGGAGAACAAGACACCGGCGTTTACCCTGTTGACCTCACGCTGCACGCGTTTGATCGCAGCGGGCTGATCCGGGACATCACCTCGGTGCTCGCCGACGACCACGCAAACGTTATTGACTTGAAGAGCCATACCGACAAGAAATCAATGCAGGTAGTCATGGATATCAGCATCGAGATCAGCGATCTGCCGACGCTGAGCACGGCCATTACTCGGCTGGAGCAGATACCCAACGTCGTGTCGGTCAGGCGAAGCAGCTGATGCTATCCGACCGACAAGCGCCGGAAAAATGCTCCGGCAGCTTTTACCGAAAGCGACCGGTCGAGCGTTCAAGTTTAGCGAAGACTCACAGTCCGCTAACGGCCAGAAGCGGACGGATCGAACAACGGCCGATAGCCGACGGCAATTATGAGATCTTGCGAGCGTCTAAATAGTTTGCGATTGACGCGCCCCGATCGCACAGTATTGACTGCAGATACGCATTGCGCTCAAACCAAACTATTTCTAGATCCCAAACACAGAATGATTCGCTAGAACCGGCGCGACGCCACGTCTCAGATTCCCTGACGAATACCCGTAACGGCAGCTCGTTTTCCCGATCCCACCACCCTAGCACGACGTAGTCCACTGAATTTCCTTGGTGAAGAATCGCGAAGCCGACTCCCGGTCGGCCAATAGACGCATCTGCCGTTGGAATTTCACTAGTAGCAATTTCTAAGCCTGTCACAAACCGCGCCATATCAAAATCGCTGTCGCCGAACACGACTGAATAGAGTTTCAGCGTACAGCCGTTTCGCTCGCGCAATTCTAGAAACCGCATTTGCCGTTGTTTGTATGGGGTAAACCCGAGTTCATTCATCGAAAATGTCATTAATTATCTGGATACGTAGCCTGCTGGCACTTTGACTGCTTTGGGCCAGTAGCAGCCTCTCAGGAGTTTATCATCTGGGAGGCTGGTTTCGGCCTTAAGCACAAGCCAGTTCTTTCTAAGCACGCTGTAAGATGCCATGATTCGCCGACGGGCCAATCAAGTCCAGCATTGGACTGGCTTGCATATAGGCCCGGCTACCTACAATGGAGAACAAGAATGAAGAAATTGGTCTTAATAGTAATCGGGGCTTTGGCTTTTGCCGGTACGCTTGCGCATGCAGATTCAGCGACAGAGAAGGAGGTAACGAAGACAATCCTCGACGGCAATGCTTATGCCAAAAAGAATAGCAAGGACCAGGAGGACACTGTGTCGAAGGATGGGTCGTTGGAATTCTGGTCGAGTGGCGGATTCCTGCAAGACGTTAAAGCCGGAAGCGAGCCCAGTGAATATGAATCTGTCAATATCGACGCGAAACATATTCACGTTATCACCTTGGTGCCTGGTCAAATTGCGGTCGCCCAATATTACTCAGAGGGTTCAATGGCCCCGAAAGGACGTGCCGCGGTGAACAATTATCGGACGCGAGCGACGCAGGTGTTTGTCAAAGAAAATGGCAAGTGGAAAGTTCGAGCCGCTCATTGGTCGCCGATCGCCGGTGGCTCGGGAACCAGCCAGACAGCCGTAGACTAATTATCTAAATTGCTGTTTACCGGCGCCGGGTGCTGAAATCAACGGGCCATGTAGCGGCAGTATTGAAGTTGAAACGCCCCGGCTGTTCCGGGGCTTTTTCTTATTCTCTCTGGCACAGCAGGGTTGAGATCTTGAGTGATTTGGGCGAATAGCGGCTAATCATCACCGTATAACGTGACTGGCCTGTATAGGGAACAAAGCTGCCGAAAATGGCCAAGTCACCGTTACTGTGCAGCCCCGGTCGCGCGCGGCTTGCCTTTGACGATATCGGTAGCGAGCGCCATCATCGATGTCAGATCACCCAGGTTGGCGGGCACGACAAACGTATTGCCGGTCTTCGCAAGCTTGCCAAACTCGCCTATGTACTGTTCGGCAATGCGCAACTGCATGGCTTCGGGGCCGCCTTGCTCAACCACGGCATTGGCTACCCTGCGCAATCCCTCGGCGGTCGCTGTGGCAACCGCGAGTATGGCTTCGGCCTCACCCTGAGCCTCATTTATTTGCTGCATTTTTACGGCCTCTGACTCCTTGATGACGCGCTGCTTTTCACCCTCGGCCTCGTTGATCTTCTGGTCTCGCACGCCCTCCGAAGTCAGAATCACGGCGCGCTTTTCACGTTCGGCACGCATCTGCTTTTCCATCGCGCTCAAAACATCGTGTGGCGGATTAATGTTCTTGATTTCGTAGCGCAGTACTTTTACACCCCAGGGATCGCTCGCTTTATCGAGTTCGGCGACTACGTTCTGGTTTATGGTGCCGCGTTCTTCGAACGTGCGATCCAGATCGATCTTGCCGATTTCACTACGTAACGTCGTCTGTGCCAGCTGCGAGATCGCGAACATATAGTCTCCTATGCCGTAGGAAGCACGACTAGGTTCCAGAACCTGCAAATACAACACGCCGTCGACACCGACCTGGACGTTGTCTTTCGTAATGCAAATTTGCTCGGCGATGTCCGCCGCCTGCTCTTTCAAGTTGTGCCTGTAGGCGATGCGCTCGAGAAACGGTATGAGAATATGAAAGCCTGCGTTCAGCGTTTTGCTGTACTTGCCGAGACGTTCAATGACGTAGGCGTTCTGCTGCGGCACAACGACGGCAGTCTTGAAAAGGATGATGATCGCGACAAAGACGACCGCAAGGGAGACGATAAGGGTGGAATCCATGATTGTTTCCTTAGTTGTTTTCTATTCGGCTTCGATTCGCAAGGTGAGCCCGTCGACTTCGACAACTGTCGCACGCGCGCCGGCTGCTATTGGCAAATCACCGACATTGCGCGCCGTCCATTTTGTGCCGCGATATGCCAGGCGCGTTTCAGCACCCGGCGCCAGCTCGGTATCGACATTGACCGAATTGCCGACCAGCGTCTCATGAAAACCGACGGCACCGCCGCGAATCTTCTCGTACAGGCTCTTGCGGAAGGTAAAAAACGCGATCAGTGACAGTGCCGCAAAAGCCATCCACTGCGCCCACTCGGGCATTACGACGCCGAACAGACCCAGAAATCCGACGAGAGCCGCGGAGACACCGAGGAATACGAGATAGAACTGCGCATCGATTGCGAACAGCTCCGCACCCAGCAAAACCGCGCCGAGAATCATCCAACTCCACCAAGTCATTGATGCGCTCCTGTATTTGCGAGCCCCAACTATATCGCGAATTCGGTTACTATCCACTGCGCCGACAGCGAAAAATAACAAGGGGAACGGCATGCAACAGATCGTCGACTGGCTTAACGGGATCATTTGGAGCAACGCCCTGATCTTCCTGTGCCTCGGCGCGGGGCTGTTCTTTTCGATACTCACGCGTTTCGTGCAGGTGCGCCTGTTCAAGGAAATGATTCACCTGCTGTTTGCGAGCAAGGAATCCGATCGCGGTATCTCATCATTCCAGGCCCTCTCAGTATCGCTGTCGGGGCGCGTAGGCACCGGCAATATTGCGGGTGTCGCCGCCGCCATCGGCTTTGGTGGGCCCGGCGCCGTTTTCTGGATGTGGGTCGTCGCTTTTCTTGGTGCCTCCACGGCCTATGTCGAGTCAGCGCTGGGCCAAATCTACAAGGAGGACGACGACGGGCAATATCGCGGTGGGCCGGCTTACTACATCGAGAAAGCGATGGGCCAGAAGTGGTATGCGTGGATTTTCGCCATTACGACGATCGTCGCGACCGGTCTCTTGCTTCCCGGCGTGCAGTCGAACAGCATCGGCAACGCCGCTGAGCTGGCCTTCGGTGGCGAGACCATTGTCAATTTCTTTGGCGACGATATCAGTGCAACAAAAATAGCGACTGCCGTTATTGTCGTATGCGTGCTCGGATTCATCATTTTCGGTGGCGTCAAGCGGATCGCCCATTTCACGCAGATCGTCGTGCCTTTCATGGCACTTGGATACATCGTGATGGCGTTGGGGATCATCGGTTTTCATATCAGCGAACTGCCCGACATTGCCGCTTTAATTTTCAAAGATGCCTTCACCCCCATGGCCGGTGTCGGCGCCGCTATTGGTTGGGGCGTCAAACGCGGCGTTTATTCGAATGAAGCAGGACAGGGAACCGGGCCGCATGCGGCAGCCGCATCGGAAGTTCAGCATCCGGCGCAACAGGGCCTGGTGCAGGCATTCTCTGTCTACGTCGACACCTTGTTCGTCTGCTCAGCAACAGCGTTCATGATTCTAATCACCAACCAGTACTACGTAACAGACCTTGATGTCGTAGTTAGCGGCGGCATCCTCGGATCCGAAATCCAGGCAAACAGCCCGGCTTTTACACAGTATGCGCTTGAAAGTGTCATGGGTGGATTCGGCAAGACATTTGTCGCGGTGGCCCTGTTTTTCTTCGCCTTTACGACGTTGCTGGCGTACTACTACATTGCGGAGACCAACGTCGCTTACATCCGGCGCACGATCCGCTTTCCGGGCGAACTCGTTATTCTGAAGCTCGCGCTAATGACATCGGTTTTCTACGGGACAATTCGCTCCGCAGATCTGGCCTGGGCACTAGGAGACGTTGGCGTCGGCATCATGGCATGGCTGAACATCGTCGGCATTTTGATCCTGTTCCTGATGGGCAGCCCGGCATTGAAGGCACTTAAGGACTACGAGAAGCAACGTAAAGCCGGCGTATCCGAGTACACCTTCAATCCGAAAGAGCTGGGCATCAAGAACGCGGGTTTTTGGGAATCGAACTAATCGCGACCGCGGCCCGCCCCTACGATTATTTATTAGGAAAGTTCAACGCCCGCTTGTCTACCGCCAGTGCTGCTTCATGCACGGCCTCGGCAAGGCTTGGATGCGCATGAATGGTACGCTGCAAATCTTCGGTACTGGCTGAGAACTCGAGCGCAAGAACTGCTTCGGCAATCAACTCGCCGGCCATAGGCCCTACGATATGGACCCCGAGGATCTCATCGTCGTCCTTTGACGAGATGATCTTCACCATGCCCGATGTCTGCTCCATCGCTTTGGCACGGCCGCTGGCCATGAACGGGAAGGAACCCGTTTTGTAGGGCCGCCCGCTGGCCTTCACTTCCGCTTCGGTTTTGCCCGTCCAGGCGATTTCCGGACTGGTATAGAGCACCGACGGAATAACCTCGTAATTCACTTCCGCGATCTCACCTGCAATCAGGTCGGCCGCCATCACGCCTTCTTCAGAGCCTTTGTGAGCGAGCATCGGTCCGCGAACGCAGTCGCCGACGGCGTAAACGCCTTTCACCCGTGTGCGGCACTCATCGTCGACAACAACAAAGCCGCGTTCATCCAGCTGAATGCCGGCGTCGTCGGAGAACAAATTGTCCGTATGCGGTCGACGACCGACGGCAACAATGAGCTTGTCGACCTCGATAGACTGCGCGCCGTCTTTATCGGCGTACTCCACTTTGACACTCTTCTTGCCGGCAGTGCCTTTGGCAACCTTGGCACCGAGCTTGATATCGAGACCTTGCTTCTTGAAGTCCTGTGCCGCGACTTTGGCAACATCTCGATCGGCCATAAACAGAAAGTCATCCATCGCTTCGAGAATCGTCACTTTCGAACCAAGCCTCGCCCAAACGCTGCCCAGCTCAAGCCCGATCACGCCGGCGCCGACAACACCCAGCCGTGGAGGAACGGCTTGCAATTCCAGGGCATCCCAGGAGTCGATTATCTTGTCGCCGTCGAATGGTGCAATAACGAGATTGATCGGCGATGAGCCGGAAGCAAGAACGACGTGCTTTGCGTCGATGATCTCAACATCGCCCGAAACAGGCGTGAACTCGACTTTTTTCCCCGCGAGCAATTTGCCATGCCCAACAAGGCCCTCGACCTTGTTGGCTTTGAACAGACCCGCAATGCCACCCGTCAGCTGCCGAACGATGCTCGCACGGCGCTTTTGCATCGTCGTGACATCCATCGCAACGTCGCCAGTCTGGATGCCATGTTTCTTAAACTCGTGTTGCGCACGGTGATACAACTCTGTGGATTCGAGTAGCGCTTTGGATGGAATACACCCCGCGTTCAGACAGGTGCCACCGAACGCGTTCTTGCCGTCCTTGTTCTTCCACTCATCGATACACGCTACCATCAAGCCATGCTGCGCCGCCCTGATCGCCGCAATATAACCTGCCGGGCCGCCACCAATGACTACGACATCGAAACTTCTGTTCATCTATTTATTCGATCCTGTTCGCCGGAACCGTTCAGACCTGCAATAACAGGCGACTCGGATCCTCTAATTGTTCTTTGATTGCGACTAGAAATTGCACCGCCTCTTTGCCATCGATTATGCGATGGTCGTAAGTCACGGCCAGGTACATCATCGGGCGCGCTACGATTTCTCCATCCACGACCATCGGTCGCTGTTGGATGTTATGCATGCCAAGGATAGCGCTCTGCGGCTGATTCAGGATCGGTGTCGACATCATGGAACCGAAGATCCCGCCATTCGTGATCGTAAACGTGCCACCCGTCAGGTCTTCCATGCTGATTGTTCCGTCCTGCGCCTTCTTCGCCACAGAATTCAGCGCGGCCTCGAACTCGGCAAAGCTCATCTGGTCGACGTCGCGAATCACGGGAACCATCAGGCCGCGATCGCTCGAAACGGCGATGCCGATATCGTAGTAATTGTGATACACGATATCACTTCCTTCGACAGACGCGTTCACGACTGGAAACTTCTTGAGCGCGGCGACTGCCGCCATCGTAAAGAAGGACATGAAGCCCAATCGCACGCCGTGCTTTTCTTCGAATTTGTCACGGTAGCGACTGCGCAACGCCATGACTTCGGTCAGGTCGACCTCGTTAAATGTCGTCAGCATCGCCGCCGTCTGCTGCGCTTCAATTAATCGCTCGGCGATTCTTGCCCGAAGGCGCGTCATCGGCACGCGTTGCTCATTTCTTGCAAGCCCTACGGTGACGTCATCGTCAACCACGGACGGTGTCGAATCTCCCGGAGTCACATCGCCGCTGTTGTCCACCTTGAGAAAGGCCATCACATCAGCCTTCGTGAGGCGCCCGTCTTTTCCGGTTCCCGTTACCATGGTCGCGTCGAGATCGTGTTCGTCAAGCAGGCGACGCACCGCAGGACTTGTTTTGACCGGGCCCTTAGACTCCTCCGCCCTTGGCTCGGCTGGCTTCTCTTCAGCTTTTTCCTCAGCTGGCACCGCCGCAACGACCGCCTCGCCCTCCTCCAGTATCGCGAGCAGATCGCCTGCTGCTACCGTCGCGCCGTCCTTCGCGACGATCTTGGTGATCGTCCCTGACGCCGGAGCAGGCACTTCGAGAACGACCTTGTCGGTTTCGAGATCGACCAGGTTTTCATCGCGGGTGACGGAGTCGCCCACTTTCTTATGCCAGCCAACGAGCGTCGCGTCTGTCACAGATTCCGGCAACGGGGGCACCTTGATCTCAATCGTCATGTTGTTTTCCGTTTAGTTTTCTGAGGCTTGACCACTTTGCTCGCCTCGCTTTTTATATCAAGTGCAGCTTCGACCAGTGCCTGTTGCTGTTGCAAGTGAACTTTAAAAATGCCCGAAGCCGGTGCCGCCGCACCGGGCCTGCCTGCGTAATAGAGTTGCTGGTGTTTCTTCAACGGTTCCTGGAGACGATGCTTTATCTGGTACCACGCACCTTGATTGAGCGGCTCTTCCTGGCACCAGATGATTTCCTTAACATGCTGGTACTGCTCAAGTAGTTCCGCATATTCAGAGATCGGAAACGGATACAGCTGCTCTATGCGAACGATTGCAATATCGGCGATACCATGTGCTTCGCGCGCCTCCAGCAAGTCGAAATATACCTTGCCACTGCAGAAAACTAGGCGTCGCGTCTTTTTCGCCGCGATCGCTTCTATTTCGGGAATGAGTAACTCAAAGTGTCCGCTCGACAGCTCAGTCAATGCTGATACCGACATCTTGTGTCGCAGCAGGCTCTTCGGCGTCATCACAATCAGCGGTTTGCGGAACGAGCGTACCTGCTGGCGCCTGAGCATGTGGAACATCTGTGCCGGCGTCGACGGCACACAAACCTGGATATTGTGTTCGGCACACAGTTGCAGGAAGCGTTCCAGTCGTGCCGACGAATGCTCGGGTCCTTGTCCTTCATATCCGTGCGGCAGAAACATCGTCAGCCCGCACAATCGTCCCCATTTCGCCTCGCCGGAGCTGATGAATTGATCAATAACGACCTGCGCTCCGTTCACGAAGTCGCCGAACTGGCCTTCCCAGATGACGAGCGTGTTTGGCTCAGTACTCGCGTAGCCGTATTCGAATCCCAGTACCGCTTCTTCTGACAACAGGGAATCGATAACACGAAATGCGTTCGGTCGTTCGACCACATGCGCCAACGGTATGTATTCACGATTGTTCAACTGGTTGTGCAGGACGGCGTGCCGATGAAAAAACGTTCCGCGACCGCTGTCCTGACCGACAAGCCGAATACTGTGACCTTCGAGTAGCAATGAGGCATAAGCCATCGTCTCGGCGAAGCCCCAATCCATGTCGGTTTCGCCATTGGCCATCCTGACACGATCGTCCATGATCCGTTGCACGCGGCCGTGCGGACGCAGGTCCGGTGGAATCGACGTAATCGCCTTGCCAAGATGGGCAACGGTTTTGGGGCTGACCGTCGTATCGACAACATCGTCCCATTCGGTATTCAGGTACGGCGTCCAGTCGACGGTATACTTATCACCGATCATACCCAGGGACGATTTCGGCACCGGCTCGCCACGATCGAGACGATCGCGATAATTGTCCTGCAATTCCGTTGCCGTTGTCGCTGTTATGATCTTTTGCTCTGCCAGCCGGTTTGCGTACAACTCACGAGTCGTCTTGTGCGCACGAATCCGGCCGTACATGATCGGTTGCGTCGCTGCCGGTTCGTCGGCTTCGTTGTGTCCATGCCGCCGGTAACAGACCAGGTCGATGACGACGTCTTTCTTGAATTTCTCGCGGTACTGCAATGCAAGCCGCGTCACGAAAATGACGGCCTCAGGATCGTCGCCGTTGACGTGGAAGATCGGTGCTTCGATCATCTTCGCGACATCGCTGCAATACTCGGTCGATCGGGCATCCGACGGGCGGCTGGTTGTGAATCCAATCTGGTTGTTGATGACGATGTGCACGGTGCCGCCGGTACGGAAGCCGTTGGTCTGCGACATTTGAAAGGTTTCCGGGACAACACCCTGGCCGGCAAACGCGGCGTCGCCATGGATCAGCACCGGCAGGACCTCCTGCCGTTCCGTATCACCGCGTCGCTGCTGACGTGCGCGCACTGAGCCTTCAACCACGGGATTGACGATTTCCAGATGGGATGGATTGAATGCCAGTGCAATATGCACGTTGCCACCCGGCGTCTTCATGTCGGCCGAGAAGCCCTTGTGATACTTGACGTCACCGGAACCCTTTTGCTCCGCCGGGTCGTGCTTGCCCTCAAATTCCTCGAACAGTTCCTCGGGCGACTTGCCCAGAATATTGACGAGCACATTGATCCGGCCGCGATGCGCCATGCCAATGACGATTTCCCGGATGCCCGACGCACCGCCTTGCTGGATCAGATCGTCGAGCATCGGGATCAGGCTGTCACCACCCTCGAGCGAGAAGCGCTTCTGCCCGACATAGCGTGTATGCAAATAACGCTCAATGCCCTCGGCGCTGGTCAGGTGTTCGAGGATCCAGAGCCGTTCTTCATCGACCAGCTTGTCGGACGCCATGCCCTGCTCGAAACGCTTGCGGAGCCACAATCGTTCGCGCGCACGCGATATATGCGCTACTTCTGCGCCGATTTTGCCACAGTAGATTTTTTTCAGAAGCGACAGGATATCGCGCAGCTTCATGCGGTCATCGCCGGGCCCGGCCAGGCCACCGGTGAAGAATTCAGTGTCCATGTCCGCCTCGGTCAATCCGAGGTAGTCGGGCTTGAGTACGCCGGGCACGCGCCGATCCATCAGTCCGAGCGGATCGATATCGGCGATCTGGTGGCCACGCAAACTGTAAACCTGAATCAGCCGCGACACGGCCGCCTGTTTTTCACCCGACGGAGCGGCTTGTCCAGCCTGGCGAGCCGATATACGTCCCGCTTTGCGTCCGTACCGGGCCTCGGCCAGCAGCTCATTGCGAATCGCCGAATGGACAATCTCGGCATCCGGGTCGCCCATCGCCTCGAAGTATTCCCGCCATCCGTCCGCAACAGAATCCGGATTCTCGAGGTACTGTTCGTAGAGCCTCTCGATGGCGCTCGCGTTACCACCGAATAACGGTGTCGACGCCAGCTGTTCCTTCAGGGAATTACTCATAATTTCAGAGAATTACGCAACATCCGGGCGCAAGGGTCAAGAGGGACTGTAAGTGTTGATCACGAAGGGGCGGTAGTTTATCCCAAGCGCCCCCGGTAGGGAATCTAATTCCCGGGGCTACATCAGCCGAAAGAGGTTGACCAATTCGTAGCACACCAGGCAGGCGTAAGCACTGAAGAAAGCGGTTAGAAACAGGCCGGTCCGGAATCGATTCAGAAAATGCGATTTGGCAAGATATACGAGCGCAAAGATGCCCAGTGCCGTCAACGATAGCTTGCAACTGATAAAGAACCCGGTGCCCCGGATCATCGCGGCGTGCATCACCGGGTTGGCTTCAATCATGCCTTTTTCGATTAGCTGCAATGTCAGAAACGCATCAACGCTGGACAGGAGCATGGTGCCGACTGCAAGGAAAAACAACCAGGGGTGATGCCGGTCAAGAAATATTACTTCGGTGTCGACCTCGCGCCGGTGCACGAGGCGTCGCGACAGGGCGAAGCCATAAACAACGGTTCGCCAGCTGAAGTCACGCCGGTCGTCGTCGGTACGCGCGTCGGAAAAAACAGTGCTGATAGCTGTGCCCCCTTGCTGTTTCTATTTGTTAGTTATTTGCGAGAGATCAATCGGCAATGCCAGACCTCAAACTCCAGCTTCCATCGAATATAGAACAAATTGTGTCGCAATGCCTCAAAAGTTTGGTTTGCAGCTATTTTTTCCCGCGCACCCGCTCCCACAAGCTCATTATGTATAAATGGACGACGATCGGAGTCTGGGTCATAATTGCCGCGAATTTAAAGAGTTGACGAGCACGCAAGCAATGAAAGGCTATAGCGCTGTTTTGCCTGACGGAGGGGCGATCCATTACATCGATCGCAAACGCTGGCTTTGGCTACTGTCAGTGATGTACCCGCTGCAGCCATTTATCGCAATCTGGCTGCATTTCAAAACAGGCAACGAACTATGGTTCTTGTTGCCGATAGCCACGAGCTACATCATTGCACCGCTACTCGACTGGGCGATCGGCGAAGACCGCAACAACCCACCCGAAGAAGTTGTCATGCAGCTCGATCGCGACCCGTACTATCGCCGGCTGACATATATCGTCGTGCCATTGCATCTAATTGCGCTGATCGGATGTGTCTGGTACGCCACTGCCATGTCGATCAGCTGGTGGGCTTTTGTACTAATCGCGATTATTGCAGGGTTGACGTCGGGCCTCGCGATCAACACCGGACATGAACTCGGCCACAAGAACTCAAAGTTCGAGAAGTCTCTGGCCAAAATCGTGCTCGCTATCCCCGCCTATGGCCATTTCTCGATTGAGCATAACCGGGGGCATCACAGGGACGTGTCCACGCCGGCCGATCCGGCCAGTGCACGAATGGGCGAGAGTATCTTCAAGTTTGCGCGACGAGAAATACCGTCTGCGTTTCGAAGAGCGTGGCAAATAGAAAAAGAGCGGCTGACGCTCCGCGGCAAATCCGTTTGGCACCGCAGTAATGCAATCCTGCAGTCGTATGCCATGACAGCGATCCTCAGCGTGGTTTTGCTGTTGATATTCGGCTGGGCGGTTATTCCGTTCCTGGTAATTCACAACCTGTTTGCCTACTGGCAGCTGACCAGTGCCAACTACGTGGAGCACTATGGCCTGCTGCGAGAGCGCGACGTCAGAGGCCGATACGAACGCTGCCAGCCGCATCACTCGTGGAACAGCAATCACATACTGAGCAATCTCGTCCTGTTCCACCTCGAGCGACATTCCGATCATCATGCCTATCCGCTACGACGATACCAGTCCTTGCGGCATTTTGAGGATCTGCCCTCGCTGCCCAACGGGTACTTCGGTATGTACGTTCTCGCCTATATCCCGTGGTTGTGGTTTTACGTTATGGACAAGCGTCTCATGGCTTTGCCGCATGTCCAGGGCGATTTGAACAAGGTAAACATCGACCCGGATGCGCGCGCTTCAATATTTCTGAAGTGGGGCCGCGACAAGATGTTGGAACCAACAATCACGGACATGCCGGGTCTCTGAACGCGAAGACCATTTGTCCCGAAAACGCCCTGTTTCACTGAACGGACCCCGGCCGGACTGCAGCTACGATAGCTGCGATGGAAGCAAAACGACCTGTAATTAAAAACGCTTTTGCCGTTGTTATTGCCGCAACAGCGGCGTTGTTCGCACGGTCGTGGCTGCAGGTGGAATTGCTAGAGGACGGGTTGCACGGGGACTACGCAGCTGACCTGTCCTACCTCGTTGTTCCACCGATATTTCTCATCCTGGCATTGCCGGTTTTCCACCAGGACAGGGCGTTCCTGATCGAGCAATTTCGGCCAACAGACCTGTCGCCATCGATAATTCTGCGTGCCCTGGTCGTCGGCATTCTCGTCAGAGTCCTATGGTGGGCAACGATCGTGGCCGGCATCGCATTCGGCATATTCCGGAATGACAGCCCGTTCGCAATTGAAGGACCGTTGTTTTCTTTCCAATGCGCCGCAACCCACGTTGTGCTTCTTGGGTTCCTCGTTATGGCCGTCATGGTGCCAGTTGTTGAAGAAATAACGCATCGTGCGTACGTCCAGTCCGCGATGCAACTCCGCGGCCCCGTGCTTGCCATTGCATCTTCGGCAGCAATTTTTGCCGTTTTTCACCCGACAGCGCATTGGCCGTTCGCGTTTGTCGCGGGAGTAGTTTTCGGCGCTCAGTACTGGAGCACGGGATCGCTGTGGCCCTCGTTGATTTCCCATGCGACAGTCAACGGACTGATTCAGATCGATTGGCGCTGCCTGAACGGAATCTGGAACCCGCATACATCTGATTTGCCCTTGTGGCGGATTGGAATCCTGGCCACGTGCATCGTCGTGTTCGCCTTGGTTTCGTTATTCTGCCTGACATTCCAAAAAAAGAGTGCCGCGGCAAATAACCGCCGCGGCACTGACCGTGTCACAGAGCGTTTGCGACACGTTCGATAATGTGAGAAGTCGCCTCTACGAGGCCTTCATAAATATTGATGATGTCTTCGCCAACAGTCGTTGTGTCCGAGATGCCGGCATATTCATTGCCGCCATCGTCAGACGTACATTCGCCACTTCCACCCGACACGAATTCAATTTCGTTCATGGTTAGCTCACGCATTTTCAATCTCCTTTTGAATACGGATTTATAGCCGCGCGTCCTGCGCAATTTCAAACTACCCCTGCTGGACTACCCGGGCCGCCCACAAAACCCCGCAAATCAGCGAGATTTGACAATAATCGGCGGAATTGGCGGAGCTGTGATGCGGCGCACAGTCAGATCTGAGACGCGCGTATAGGCTTGACCGTTGTTAGGTCATTTGGGCTGGAACAACGATGAAAACCATCTTTACGAAGGCGACGCTCGCCGCGCTCGCACTTGGCGCGTTCGGTACAGCCAGCGCCGATTTTGGAATTGGGCTCAAGGCCGGCACGCTCGGACTCGGTGTCGAAGGTCGCTGGAGTCCACTGCCATGGCTGGATGTGCGCGTCGGCGCCAACAGATTCGACTACGACGACGATGGCTCTCAAGCAGGCATCAACTATGACGCTATGTTCGCACTGGATACCTATTACGCCACTGGCAATTTTCGTTTCCCACTCAGCCCGTTTCGGGTAACGGCGGGGGCGTTCTCGAATAACAACGAATTTCGCATGATGAGCAAGGACACGGGCGGCGCGGACTTCGATATCGGCGGCAGCACCTTCAGTCCTGCTGATGTGGGTTCCCTGCAAGGCGTTACGTCATTCGCCAGTACGGCACCTTACCTTGGTGTCGGATACGATTTCGAAATACTCGGCAAAGTTGGCCTTAATTTCGATTTCGGTGTGCTCTGGCAGGGCGAACCGTCGGTCAGCATGCAGGCAGACGGACTCGCAGCAGGCCTGCAGGTCTTTCAGGACGCGCTAGAGGCGGAGCGCCTGGAACTCGAAGATGAAATGAGCGACTTTAAAGCCTGGCCAGTTGTTTCTGTTGCATTTATCTATAACTTCTAGGTCACGGAAAGGGATTACTGTCACTCACTGATGACGCGACGCTATCGCGAGAATGGCGTCGAGGCTCTCGTCGACGTCCGCCACGGTTGTCGACCAGTTGCAGACACTGATGCGCATCGCCGTGTGTCCTTGCCAGATGGTTGAGCCACACCAGCAGGTACCGTCTTCCTGAATCTCACTGATAATTCTCGTCGTGGCCGCATCGTCACCGAATGAAACCAGGACCTGGTTCAGAACAACGTCATTGAGCACCTCGAAACCCGCTGCCTGCAGACGATCGGCGAAGCGCCGCGCATGGCTGCAGCAGCGTTCGATCATCTCCGCTACACCCTCCCAGCCAAGCGACTTGAGTGCGGCCCAGACGTCAACGCCGCGCGCACGACGCGACAACTCCGGTGTGAAATCGCACGGATTCCGGAATTCGCTCTCGGTCAGCAGGTAATCCGCCGTAATCGACATGGCAGACTTCAGTGCGGCGCCATCGCGCACGAAAGCGATACCGCTGTCGTAAGGGACGTTTAGCCACTTGTGCGCATCAGTTGCCCATGAATCGGCGGCTTGCAGGCCCGAACAAAGGTGGCGCAGTGCAGGCGACGCCGCTGCCCACAGACCGAAAGCGCCATCCACATGTACCCAGGCCCCGTGTGGTTTCACGGCATCGCAGATGTCTCCGACAGGATCGAACGCGCCGGTATTCAGGTTGCCGGCCTGTGTGCAGACAATGGTCGGGCCGTTGATCACGGGGAGCTTAGACGCAGTCATGCGCCCCTGGCTATCCACCGGGACGTGAATCGGCCGCTTGCGACCAAAGCCGAGCATCCCCAGCGACTTGAAGACCGTGGGATGGGCCTCCTCACCAATCAGGATCGTAACGGGAGGCGCGCCAACCAGACCATCTGCCTCGACATCCCAACCGACATTCGCATAAACGCGATTACGCGCCGCGGCAAGGGCTGTGAAATTTGCGACCGTCGCGCCCGTTACAAAGGACGCCGCCGAATCAGCGGGTAAGCCGAACAGATCGATCATCCAACTCATGGCTACACGTTCCAGTGTCGCCGCCGCCGGAGTGACCTCATGCATTCCGACGTTTTGATCCCACGCGGTGCTTAGCCAGTTGCTCGCGACGGTGACCGGCAGCGACCCGCCAATGACGAAGCCAAAGAACCGCGGCCCGGTCATTGTTACAGTCGCAGGTGAACCGATTTCATCCAGAAGACCAAGCACCTCGCCATCCGGTGTACCCGCCTGCGGCAAGGGCTCGACAAACCGCTCTACGTTTGCCCGAGCTTCAGCGGTCGGGACAACGGCACGATCGACGCTCTGTTCCCGATATCGAATACCAAACTTCGCAGCGTTCTCTAGCAGGCTGCGTGACAGTTTCTTGTCGTTCATTTTGTGTCACTCCTGGACGGCAGCGGCCCTGCGATTCAACAATGGATCCTTACGTACGATAACGAGCGCAACGCAAATGGCGATCAGGATTGGAATCGGGATCACCATCAACGTGCTCCAACCAAAATAGTGCATCACGGTCCCGGCAAGCAACGATGCCGTCGCCGCGGTCCCGAACACCAGGAATTCGTTGACGGCCTGGGCTCGAAAACGCTCTTTGATGGAATAGGTATAGGTGAGCAATGTGGTGCCACCAACAAAGAGAAAATTCCAGCCGACACCGAGCATCACAAGCGCCCACCAATAGTGCATGACGCTGTGACCTTGCAGCCCGATGATCGACGTCGCCAATAACCCAAATGCACCAACGAACATCAGGCGAGTGACGCCTACTTTTTCAATAAGAAAGCCTGCCACCAACGACGGTACATACATTCCCAATACGTGCGCGCGTATCACGGACGCTGTCTGTTCAATAGAATAGCCGTCGTTGATGTGCATGCTCAGCGGTGTTGCAGTCATGATAAGCGTCATCAGACCGTATCCGACCGTGCCACCCAGCACCGCTACAATGAAGACCGGCTGCCTGATGATTTCACCCAATGGACGCTGCTCCCGAAGCTCATCATGCCCGGCGTTATCCGTCGTGGCCTCCATAAAGAGAAACAGGACTGCCTGCAGGACGAACAGCGCGCTAAGAGCAAACATGGTGCCTGCATAAGGAATCGATGCAGACCATTCCTGGCCCTTGGTAGCCAGTATCGGGCCAACGAACGCACCACCGATAGAGCCGACCAACACAAAAGAGACTGCACGCGCCACGTATTTGGGCGGCACGCTTTCGGCTGCCGCGTAGCGGTACTGCTGCGTAAAAGCCATGTTGACGCCGAACATCATTGTCGCAACGACGAACAACAGGAAACTGGACTGTTTGAGCGCGAGGACGGCCACGAGTACCGCTGTCGCGGCGCAAACAGAGGACATCGCAAATCCTGCGCGCCGCCCTACTCTACGCATCAGCATGGTTGCGGGAATAGTCGTGGCAGCGATCGCCACAACCATCATCGACAGTGGCAGGGTTGCGAACGCCTTGTTCGTGCTTAACGTCGAGCCGATGATTCCGCCCAGTGTGACCATCACGATCGAGCCTGTCGCGGAAATAAGCTGGCAGGCGACAAGTATTGTGAGGTTACGAACGTGCATTGACGTGCAAATCCGGGCTGCGAAGGACGCATTCTCACACATTCGTCGCTGCTGCGCTTCGCTGAACACTCGCGCTACAATAGCAACCTCGTGGACGTTCTCGATATATCAGCTCAGCTCAGCATTCCCCTGTCGGAGATCGACATGACGGCGGTGCGCGCCCAGGGCGCGGGTGGACAAAACGTCAATAAAGTCGCCACTGCGATTCATCTTCGCTTTGATATTCGCAACAGCACGGCGTTGCCTCGAAATTTGAAATCGAAATTGCTCGCAATGAATGATCAACGCATCAATTCGGATGGGGTGCTGATTATCAAGTCGCAGAAGTATCGCAGCCAGGATCGCAATCGGCAGGACGCATTACAACGGCTTGCCGATTTTCTGCGTGAGTCGATGAAAAAACAGAAACCCCGCATACCAACCAGGCTTGGCAAGAAAGTGAAACAAAAACGACTTGATGCCAAGAGCCGTCGCGGCGCAATTAAGAAGGCACGCGGCAAAGTGGTTGACGACTAGCTTTCCTCGCAGGTCGCCTTTTGCCCGTCGAATGTGCAACCGGTTTCTTGCCAGTAGTCGACAACGCCCAGTCGTTCGAGCAACGGCATGAATTCGGGATGCTCGCGCAAGGCTTGAAATTCCGGCGTGAACAAGAGGTCCATCGCGAATATTTCGCCCGGTTCTTCCAACCGGCGCGCCACGGCCATTGCGCCGTCGGTGTCGCCGAGAATAGCCCGCGCCGTCACTTCGGCTTCTCGCGAGATTGTGCCGTCACTCGACGCCTGATCCAGAGCCTGCAACGCCGACCCGCGAAGCGAGCGGTCAGGAAAGGCCTCGAAAACCGGTCTTATCCAATCCGTGCTCGCACCGGCTACGCTACTAACGGCCTTCATTGTCATGGCCTGCGCTTCCTGGAAGCGAGCGTCTCGGACGAGCAGCAGCACGTAAGGAAGCACGTGTTCCTCCAGGCCCATCGCTCCCAGGCTTTCTGCGCGCCGAAAGAACTCGTGCGCTTTCTCCGAATTACCCAACCACGTATACGTAATTGCGACCCGGCTGTTAATGACACTGTTAACGGGATCGATGGCCTCTGCTGTAAGCGCTTGTGCCAGCGCATCGTCGAGGCGGCCAACGCTGGCAAGCATGCGCGAGTACCAATTGAGCGCGATCGAATCCACGAGCGGAGCCGAGATTGCCCGACGATACGCCGCTTCAGACTCAGACCATTTCTTTTGTTTATGGAGGGCAGATCCGTAAATGGCGGCGGCAGCATCTCTGATACTGCTGTCGACCGCGATACCCCTCTCGACCGTCTGAATCGCAGCGCGATCTGTTTCTATGGCCGGCGAATTTCGGTAATACGGCATCAATGCGTAGGCCGTAGCCAGCGAGAGATACGCAGGTCCGAAGCGTTCGTCCATCCTGATGGATTCCTGGAACAACTCAATTGCTTTCTCGAGATTGTCGGTCTCACCGCGGTGCTCCAGTGCGTAAAGTCCCCGCAGGTATCGGTTGTATGCATCAGTCTTCGGTATATACGACGTAATCGGCCCGCTTTCCGAGGAACCGGTCAGTTCCTTGCGCACGGCCGTCGCGAGGCGCTCTTGCAGATCAAATACGCCGGCCACATCTCCGTCAACCTCGCCCGATCCGATCGTGACATTGTCAGCGCCCCGGGTCAGCAGGTACGTCACTTTCAGGGTCGAACCCTGCAACTGCACCGAGCCCGACAAAACACTGTCGACATCGAGCAGTTCGGCAATACGTGAAGGTTCCTCACTGTACTGGACGCGTGTATTCTTGATCGCAACATCAGGGATCTCGGATAGCCGCCGCGCGAGCACGTTCTTGATTCCTTCAACGACGTATTGATTCGCCGGATCGCCACTTAAATTGTCGATCGGCAGTAACGCGATCGAATGAATCCCGGGATCAGAATCCGGTGATCGCATCGTCAGCGCAATGGTTGCCAGGAAGCCCAACGCCATCACCGCCGCGACAATCTTCCAGAGCCGCAGACTCGGACCTGGCTGCGGTGCGATCTCCGTTGCCGATGGCTCTGGCGCCTTATGCAACTTGACGGGTTTCATGAGGCGGTAGCCGCGTCGCTGCAGTGTCTCGACATACTGGTGTGGCCGGTGCCGGTCGTCGAGGTGGCCACGGAGCTGCGAGAGACATCGATTGACAGGCTCGTCAGTCGTCGGTCGGCCATCCCAGACGTCGTTTACCAGCTCGTCCCTTGTGACGAGATTCCCGTCGCGACACGCCAATGAGATCAGGACCGCAAAGACCTTTGGCTCCGGGCGCTCCTCCTGTTCTCCACGGCGCAAGACGCCATGCCCGGGCAGAACCTCCCATTCCCCCAGCGTAAATCCCTCGAAGAGATCATCTTTTTTCAGCATCAACTGGACTCTATCGGGAACATGACACTTGAAACCAAAATGTTACCTTGGTACATGGTACCTCATTACTGAGGTGCCCCCTTATGCCAACAACGCTCGTGAAGCACACGCAAACCGGTGTGCGCATCGAATCCTCACTACTCAAAGTCCTGAAGGGTCTTGCCGAATACACCGATCTCACCTTCGGTGACCTTCTCGAGGGCATTGTCTTGCACGCGTTTGAAGGCAAAGCACCGTTTTCGTCGGACACGCGTGCCGTCATAGAACGACTTAAAGAGGTCTGTGGCTGTCAGCTGACGGCGACCGACAGCCACCGGTTGCCTGAAAGTCAGTCATGACACGCCGTTGAGCTTTTCGTGGGCCCGGAGAAACAGCTCCCCTAGAACAGGCCTTCAATGCGGCCTTCGTCGTTGACCCGAATCGAGTTCGCTGCCGGAACTCTCGGCAGTCCCGGCATTGTCATGATCTCGCCGCATACGACGACCAGGAATTCGGCGCCGGCCGCCAGCCTGATTTCCCGGATCGGCACATGGTGCCCGGACGGCGCACCCAGCAGGTTCGGATCGGTCGAAAAACTGTATTGCGTCTTGGCCATACAAATCGGGTAATTGCCACGACCTTCGCTCTCGAGCTTCGCAAACTCTGCGCGCACTTTCTTATCCGCTATGATGTCGTCAGCGCCATAGATTTCCCGGGCGATCGTGGCAGTCTTCTCCCACAGCGACAGGTCATCGTCGTACAAGGTCCGAAATTGCGCTGCGCCACTATCGCAGAGTTCAACGATGTGCTCGGCAAGTTCAACAGCACCGGCACTACCGTCGGCCCAATGGGTGCAGTTGATGGCATGTACACCGTATTTATTGCAAAACTCACGTACGACCTGCACTTCCGCATCGGTATCTGCCGTGTAGCGATTGATCGCGACGGTCACAGGAACGCCGAACTTGCCAAGATTGCGAATATGGCGCTCGAGATTCTTGCATCCTATCTGTAATGCTTTGACGTTTTCGGCGCCCAGATCGGTCTTCGCTACACCACCTTGCATCTTGAGCGCCTTGATCGTAGCAACCAGCACGACGGCATCGGGCGATAGCCCCGCCTTGCGGCACTTGATGTTGAAGAACTTCTCGGCTCCCAGGTCTGCGCCGAATCCAGCTTCCGTCACGACGTAATCGCCGAGCTTCAAAGCGGTTGTTGTCGCAATGACCGAGTTGCATCCGTGAGCAATATTTGCAAACGGGCCACCGTGCATCAGCGCCGGGTTGTTCTCCATGGTCTGCACGAGATTTGGCTGAAACGCGTCGCGCAGCAGCGCCGTCATCGCGCCATGTGCGTTCAGTTCCCGAACGGTGACCGGCTCGTTGACGCGCGTGTAGCCAAGCACGATATTGCCCAGCCGATTTTCCAGGTCCTTGAGATCGGTCGCCAGGCAAAAAATAGCCATAATTTCCGATGCGACCGTAATGTCGAATCCCGCTTCTCGAACGACGCCGTTGTGATACCCGCCTAGACCTGACGTTATAGCTCTGAGTGCCCGATCATTCATGTCCATGACACGCCGCCACGTAACGCGCCGAGGATCGATATTGAGTGCGTTTTCCCAATGCATATGATTGTCGATCAGGGCGGCCAGCAGGTTGTTGGCAGCACCTATCGCGTGAAAGTCGCCTGTGAAGTGCAGGTTTATGTCAGCCATAGGAACAACCTGGGCGTAGCCGCCACCCGCGGCACCACCCTTCATTCCAAAACAAGGACCAAGACTGGGCTCGCGGAGGCATATGATGGCGTTCTTGCCGAGCTTGTTGAGCGCATCCCCCAGGCCTACCGTCGTCGTCGTCTTGCCCTCACCCGCCGGCGTGGGCGACACCGCGGTAACCAGGATCAGCTTGCCATCCTGCGACTGCCTCTTCGAGTTAATAAAATCTACGCTGATTTTCGCTTTGTCGTGACCGTAGGGGACAAGCGCATCCGCCGGGATTCCGATCTCCCCGGCGATTTCCTGAATTGGCCTGACTTCGGCGGCCTGGGCAATTTCAATGTCACTTTTTACAGTCACGGTCTGTCCTCATAAGTGCACAAATCAAGTGGCTGCAAATCTTATAGCAAACGCCGCACCGGGGCGCGGCCCAGAGCTTGTGGATTGTCCCTACTCGCGGACCCAGCTTGCGAAGTGATACCTGGTTCACGAACCTGTCGATGCAATCGACCTATACTCCAGACCTGTCGAAAATTAATCAAAATATCGACATATCCAGATAAGACGTCGATTGCATCGACATATCTGGCTGATATGTCGATAAAATATCATTTTATCGACATATTCCTTTAAGCTGTCGATGCCATCGACATGCTGTATTGACAACGAGGCTTTACATAAGTGACTGATTTTAATCCATCTTTACCCTACAACGAGCTGCCTGGGCTGCCCCCGCCGGTGGAATCCATTGAATCCACGGCGATCCTGAAACGCTGCATCAGCGCGCGCGTGTCCCTGGCGGAGCTGAAACAGGCCGCTGAACTCATTCCCAATTCGGCCGTGCTGGTCAACGCCCTCCCACTGCTCGAGGCCCGAGCGAGTTCCGAGATCGAGAATATCGTCACGACCACCGACAAGCTGTTCGAGTTCGCCGATATTGCCGAGGACCGTGCCGACGCCGCGACCAAGGAGGCCCTGCGCTACCGTACGGCACTCTATGAGGGTACCAAGATGGTTCAGCGTGGCATGCTGACCACCGACATGGCGATACAAGTTTGCAGCACGATAAAGGGAATGGAGCTCGACATTCGGGCGGAACCCGGCACGACCCTGAAGAGCCGCTTGTCCGGGGAGGTGGTGTACACACCACCCGTCGGCCAAAGGCTGCTTATCCAGAAACTCGATAACTGGGCCGACTTCATGCATCGCAACACGGAATTCGACCCGCTGGTCCGCATGGCCGTTCAGCATTACCAGTTCGAAGCGATTCACCCCTTCGCCGACGGCAACGGCCGTACCGGTCGCATATTGAATATTCTGTTCCTGATGCAGCACGGACTGCTCGACTCACCGATCCTTTACCTGAGCCGTTACATCATCCAGAACAAAGCCGCGTACTACCGACTACTACAAAACGTGACGCTCGAACAGGACTGGGCCTCGTGGATATTCTTTGTACTCGATGGTGTCGAGCAGACCTGCACGTGGACCACCGACAAGATCAAGTCGATCCGCGAACTCATGGAGCATACGGGTCAGTACGTTCAGGCGCGATTGCCGAAGATCTACTCCTGGGAATTGGTCGAGCTGCTGTTCAGGCAGCCTTATTGTCGCATCGGTAACCTGGTCGATGCCGGTATTGCAAAACGACAGACGGCATCCGTTTATCTGAAACAGCTGTGTGAAATCGGCGTACTTCGCGAAGTGAAATCCGGGCGCGAGAATATCTTCGTACACCCGAAGTACATAGAACTGCTGACCGGCGAGGAGAATGTTTGGGTCTACTATTCCGAGGCCGAAGACGACCGCAGTAAGCAACCTCATGACAGTGTTTAAAACGAAATCACTTGCCCAATTCGATTGCTAAGCGAGTTTCCAGAGTCATAGAATCGTTCGATCAGCACTCGGAGTGAAATCTTGACGATCAACAGCAGGGGGTTTTTCCAGGCCTTCAAATACACGGTTTACGTGCTGCTGGCGATGAACATTTACTGGTTTTTCGACGAGGAATCGTCGGCGGCCACGCTGCAGTTCGCCAACGGAATCGATTTCGCCGACCTGATCGAGGCGTTTTCTGCCACGATTGACACGGCGGCCTGGGTCGTCCTGCTGCTCATGTTCGAACTCGAAACCTACGTGCTGGATGAACAGCAGTTCACGAAAGCCGTTACCCGGAGCCTGCACGGCCTGCGTGCGCTGTGTTACGCGTTTATCGTGTACGCGTTTTACGGCTACACCGCGAACCTGACATTTCTTTACGAAACCACGTTGCTCCCGGGCGTCACAGACGTCTGCTCACTGCTTCCTGATCCGTGGTCCTGGGCCGTGACACTCGATGAATACGCGGAACTGACCGCCGCCAATTGCGCCGCTCTCACCGAAGCATCCGTTTTTTACCAGTTCAGGGACATGATGGCGGTCGTCGATACGCAGGGATTGAAAGACATTCGCTACCTCGCCTGGGTAGACGTTATCAATGCGGGAGTGTGGCTCTTCGTAGTGCTGATACTCGAAATCGATGTGCGCTTGCAGGAACATGACCGCTACGAGGGACTGGCACTTCGATTAAGCACGATCGCCAAGTTCGTGCTGTATTCGCTGCTGCTGCTCGCGGCGACCTACTGGGGCCTGAAAGGCGACTTTGTCGACTTCTGGGATGCCTTCCTGTGGCTCGTGGCCTTCGTCTTTATCGAACTCAACGTGTTCGAGTGGCACCAGGAGGAACAACAGGCCCTCGAAGCTGCGGCGCTCGAAGAAAATTGATTTTTCAATGACTTAGCCACTTCTTCGTGTATCGGCGCACATAAATCACGAATTGGTCAGGAAAGCGTCACGGTACGCTCATGTGCTTTCGGCCGTGTTCGGCGACGATTCAGTCTCACCACACCCACAAAGGGACTGAGAAAATGACATACGACGAACAAAGACCCGAACTCGACTCTGCAACGATCGTCCTTGGCCTTGGCTACGCAACAAGCCTCATAAGCGTAATTGGCTGGGTCGCGACGCTCGTCCTCTGATCATTGACTGATTTCGAGCGTTGCATCGGCCGCGGCCCGCTCCGCCAGGGCTTCATCCTGGACTTTCAGCCGGTACAGATCGAAATTCTCAGTCAGGCGCATCAGGTAGGGGTGCCAGCGATCCCCCCCGCTTCGTCGGTAATATCCTGACACCGCCCAGCCAGGCGCTTCCGCAAAGACATAGACTTTGCCGACTTTGCGATTGGGTGCCAGGGGATCGACGATCTCGAGCGAATCGGATTCAACTATCGACGAAAGCAACGATCGCGAGATCTGCACAACTTGTTCTTCCCGCGCTCGTTCCTCGCGAGAATCGGGATTGGTAATCCACTTGAACGAAAAAACCGCGACTGCAAGCCCCACAAAAAAAGCAAAAAGCAGACGTCCGGTACGATGATTCATGCCTAGTCTATCCCGATAATCTTGTGCGTCTGCAAGCTCAGCTTCCATTGTGGATGTCGCAGACAGTAGTCAATCGCGCACCGGGTATTCGTATCCCGCTCGGGACTGTCCAGCGGTTGCAGAAAAAAATGCCTGAAACGCATGCGCGCAAACGAGCCAGGCTGTGCTTCTGGTTCTACTTGCGGATAAACAAGTTTTAACTCGTCGCCCGAGGTCTGCAGCACGGGTGCACGGCCTTTTGGACTGATACACAGCCAGTCGATACCCTCTGGCGCGATCAGGGTACCGTTGGTCTCAACACCGACCTCGAAACCCGCGCTGTGCAAGGCTTCGATTGCCGGGCTATCGAGCTGCAATAATGGTTCGCCTCCGGTGCAAACCACGTACGGCGATGCGGATGCCGACCCTTGTGGCCACGCGCGGCGAACGGCCTCGGCAAGATCTTCGGCCGTTTCGAATTTACCGCCTCCCTGCCCGTCCGTACCGACAAAGTCGGTGTCGCAAAACCGGCATATGGCTTCTGCACGGTGGACCTCCCTTCCCGACCAGAGATTACAGCCGGCAAAGCGAAGGAATACCGCCGGACGACCAGTCTGCGCACCCTCACCCTGCAGGGTGTAATAGATTTCTTTTACTGAATACGTCATTCGGTTTGCAGAAGCGGATCCTCTATTCCCGCTTCGGCGAAGCCTTTGGCGCGCAATTCACACGCAGGGCATTCACCGCAGGGCGGACGCTGACCTTTATAGCAGGTATGCGTCAGGGCCAGAGCCGGAAGCGCACCGAGCTGCATGGCCAATTCAACGGTCTCTTTCTTGGACAAATGCATCAACGGTGTGTGAATGAGAACAGTGCTTTCCATGCCTGCCCGCAGCGTCTGTTGCAATGCACGAATCGTATCTTCCCGGCAATCCGGATAACCGCTGTAGTCCGTCTGGGCAACACCCGTCACCAGGTGGTCGATTCCGCGCTGGTATGCATAGGCGGCAGCAAACGTCAGGAAGACGATATTTCGGCCCGGTACGAATGTATTCGGCAGGCCGCTGTCGGCGGATGCCTGATTCTCAACCTCGATATCACTGTCGGTCAGCGCGTCTCCACCAAGTGCTGCGAAAGTATTGATCGGAAGGCAGGCATTGCTCACGGACGCGTGCTCCGCAATTCGCGCCGCGCACTCCAGTTCGATCTTGTGGCGTTGGCCATAGTCGAATGAAATCGTCGACACGTTTGCTCTCCCGAACCGCTCGATCGCCCAGTACAGACAGGTCGTCGAGTCCTGTCCACCAGACAGGACAACCAGTGCCATTGCGTCGTTTGCTGTCATATTTCTCGTCAACGGTCATCGGTATCGCCGAACAACGCAGCCAGGGCATCTTTTGCGGCGTCGGCTTCAGACTTGCCTTTTGCATCGAACGCGGACTCCGACGGCTTGAACCAGTCACAAAAGTTGGCGCGCTCCTTTTCGGTAACATCCTCGGCGCCGTCTTCGCGACATTGCCGTGGCACGGTTCGATCGAAAAACACGCACATTTTACAGACGTGTAAATCCGCATTGCAGTCAGGGCACTGGTCCCGTCGTGATAGTGGCAAAGACAGCAAGCCGAGCGCTGCGCCGCAACGATAACAGGCAATATTGTGAGACATGCATCTCCCCGGTCTCTAGGGAGACCGCAGTATAACGTCTCAACTGTCGTGCCGATGCAATTGCAAAGCGGATGAAATCAGTTTGTTTCCGATATCACCAGCACCTTTGCGCCGCGAACATGTCCGGCCCGCAAATCTTTCAAGGCCTGATTGGCGTTTTCGAGCCGATAGCACTGGACCTCGACGTGCAACGGTATTTCCGCTGCGATGGGCAAGAATGCCTCAATATCTCGATGAGTTACGTTCGCGACCGACTTGATTTCCTTCTCCAGCCACAGGTGACGCTCATAGCTGATGTCCGCCATCAGGTGTCGGTCCGCGGATTCCTTGCGGATAGCATTGATGACCAGCCTGCCGCCCGGGCGCAGTTGTTCCAGCGCCGCAAGCACGGGTTTCCAGGCCGGCGTCGTGTCGATAATGGCATGCGGCGGCTCGGGCGGCACATCCGACGTATCGCCGCTCCAGTCCGCACCCAGCTCGAGTGCAAAAGCGCGCTCTTTCTCGCTGCGAGCAAAGACAAAGACCTTGCCATCGGGGTACAGATACCTGGCCAGCTGCAGAACCAGATGCCCGGAGCCACCAAAACCGGTCAGGCCGAGTACCTGTCCATCGCTGATTTGCGCCAGCCGCAGGGATCGAAATCCGACGGCGCCGGCACAGAGCAGCGGCGCCGCTTCGGCATCGCTAAATACTTCGGGTATCGGGTACGCGTAGCGTTCCGGAACGACGACATATTCGGCATAGCCCCCGTCGACATCCCGGCCCGTCGCGACGAAATCACGGTTGATATTTTCGTCGGCCCCACCGCTGGAGGAATGAATCCAGCCTACTCCGACCCGCTGTCCGACCTTGAGGCGGCTGCAGTCGGGGCCAAGCTCGGCAACACGTCCGACAATTTCATGGCCGGGAATAACGGGATATTTCGCGGGTGGAGTTCGGCCCTCGATCTCATCGAGCTCTGTATGACAAACTCCGCACACAAGAACCCGGAGCAGGATCTCCCCATCACCGGGGACCGGCCTTGGCAAGTCTTGCATCCCGAGCGCTTCGCCGGACTGGTCAAATCCGGCGCTTGATGTCAGGACCATCGCGCGCATTCCGCTACTCCTTTACGCCCAGTTAGGCACAGTATATGGTTCACCCACTTTTTTGCAGTTTATCGTCAGTATGCAAGTAACGACTCTCCCACCGGCTGTCCTCGCCGTGATGCTCAGCGCTTGTGCGACTGAGCCCGTGTTGCTAAACAGCGAACGGATCGAGAAACGATTCGGCAGTTACGGCATTGATGTTCTTGCCAGCGACGCCGGACTTCGGCGGTCCAGCCTGTATAGCCTGGAAGATGACACACCAACCTGCCGCACCTATGCCGTCGTAAGATTTGCTGACCAACTTGATGATCGCTACTGCGAAGAACACACAAAAGTCCTGGCCGGTAACTCGATCGGTGCCATCTTCAGATCGCATGGTTGGGACGTGCACAAACAGACAATGCACATCGGCAATCTCGCCCTGCCGCAGGAAAGCACGGCCATCGGCGAGTTGATGCGTATTTCCGGTTCGGGACATCTCGCACTGCATGTCTATCAGTTATTGCTCGTCAGAAACGAACGAGTTTTCGAATACGCGACTATTATCGAAACCCATCATCCCGATTACCTGTCCGAGAGCAACCTGCACGACCTTTACGAATACGATATTACAACCGCGTTAGCGCCTGATGTCGTTTCTCAGTTGGTGGCGTTGGTACTGGGCAAGCAGGATTAGACTTGCATTTGTCGTACCGGCGCAATGCGACTAGACTTGCATTACTTTGTTTGGGGATAAGCTCGGGGGTTATAAGCAATGAAAAAATCTAACGTATTCAATCTGATCATGACGAGTGTTTTGATGTTGGCTGCAGGCATCGTTTTTGCACAAGCGACGCCCGCCAATCCAGTTGATGATCAGGCCGACGTCTGGGCACAGATTGAAGCACAGTGGAATGCCGAGGAAAAAGGCGACAAAAAGTGGATGGATCGACTGCTGACCGACGACTTCGCCGGATGGAGCAAGGAATCACCAGCGCCGCGGGGCAAGGCGTCCACAAAAATGTGGGACCGCTTCAACGACGAGGTAAGCCAAATGGTCGCTCACGAATTATACCCGCTGTCCATTATCGTCCACGATGACGTCGCAATAGCGCATTACCTGTTTACGAGTGCCGACAAGAGCAAGAGTAAAGACGGCAAGATTGAGACCAGCAACGGCCGGTATACCGACATCCTGGTTCGCACCGATGACGGTTGGAAGTTCATCGCCTGGTCGGGAGGGAGCGACGACTGACGGCGGAGTTTCCATAACAGGCCCAGGCAGGGCCATTTCGGTTAAGCATGGGTTCAGCTAGGCGGCGCTATTATTGACCTCAACATGGACAGGTCCGCAAGATATTATGGACCGGGAGGCCGCATGAAATACCGACTGCACGCCAAATACGGATTGGCAAGAACATTCCTCGCATCGTTCGCGTGGCTGGCGCTATTGCCCGCAGCGGCGTTGGCGCAGGTCCCGGTGGATGAAAGCGGCGAAATCATTGGTGATTTCGAAAAGCAATACTCAGAGCCGGCGACCGGTAATGAGGATATTCCCTTGCTTTCGACGGTTGAACTCGAGGAACTGGTCGGCCCCATTGCGCTATACCCGGATGATCTGCTGGCGATCGTACTACCCGCCGCCGCCTACCCTCTGCAGATCGTCGACGCGGCCCGCTTCCTGGAGGCGCTCGAGAAAGATCCGTCACTCGAACCGGATCCGGACTGGGATGACACGGTCGTCGCACTGCTGAACTACCCTGAGGTGATCGAACTTCTCAACGACGATATCGACTGGACCTGGCGACTCGGTGAAGCTGTCGTGTCACAGCAGTCTGATGTCGTCGTCGCGATTGAAACGTTTCGCGACCGCGCCTATGCAGCGGGCAATCTCAAGAGCGATTCTTACCAGAACGTAGCGCGCAACGAGGGCGTCATCGAGATTACGCCGGTCGCCGAAGATGTCATTTATGTGCCCTACTATGAGCCCGCGCGCGTGATCGTCTACCAACCGCGACCCGTCTACTACTACTATCCGCGCCCGTATCCGGTTTATTACTACCCGTACTCGTCGGCTCACGCCTTTAATCGCGGGTATTTCTGGGGCGTCACGACGGCGTTTACGATCGGCTGGTATTCCGACAGCCTGAATGTGTTCCACCACAGCTACTTCGGACACCCTTACTACGGTCGTTCCTACTGGGATCGCTGGTGGTATCGCCGACCGAGCAGGACAATCTATAACACGACGTATCTCAGCAATAACACGAACATCACGGTCAACCGATACTACGGTGGTGATCGCTGGCGTCCCCGTGACAACCGGCGTGACTATGTATCGACACGACGTGTCACTCGCAACCGCCATTACCCTAGCCCGCGACCGCAAGGTACGAGGACTCGTGTAACACGGATCGATAACCAGGAGCAAAACGTACGCAATAACACGCGTCGACGTGAGGACCTTCGTGAACCGATAGCGTTTCGCGAGCGCCCACGCAACACTGCGACGGGCCGGACCGCGGGTATCGACCGCCGTCGGCAGACAGCGCGTGTGACGCCACGCACCGAAACTGCAGCGCGGACTCGAACTGAAACAGCGCGAACCTTGCGTCAGCCGCAAACGCGTGACCGGAGGCAGGAACCACAGGACCGGCGCCGTGACACCAGGCAGCGACGTTCTGATCCGACGCCCAAGCTGCGAAGGGCAGAGCCCGCGGTGCCAGTGCGTCGCAACGAGGCGGAACGTCAAACGCGACGCCCGGCCCCGGCGCCCGCAACACGCCGCGCGGAGCCGCAGCGCCAGGTGAGGCAGGCTGCCCCTCAGCGCCAGCTCAGGCAGGCTACCCCACAGCGTCAGGAAAAGGTGCAGCGCAGAAGCTCCGACGCGAAAGAGGCCCGGCAATCGTCGGTGCAGAAATCGGAGCGATCATCGAAACGACAATCGTCGAAACGACAACCGTCGTCGCGCACATCGGAGCGGCGCCGTTAGAGACTAGTTGCTCTCGGGAGGCCCATTGTCATCGGGCTTCCCACGGGGCTTGTCTTCAGCGGTCAGTTCCCAGGCAATGTAGGCGATACAGCCGGCGGCTATCAGCGCGAGCGCGATCGAGACGATTGGAACAATGCTTGCCATCACTCCATGCTATCACCGTTTGAGACAGCGTCATCTTTCGCGCGCCTGGGTAATCGGCCCGATTTCTGCAGCGCCGCACGCAACACGAACTCTATTTGCGAATTCAGGCTGCGCAAGTCATCCCTGGCCCAGCGCTGCATAGCCTCGAGCGTTTTCGCGTCAATTCGCAGCGCGAAGGATTTTTTTGTCGCCATGTTTTGCCCTGGTCTTTCGTCTCGAACAGCCGGATCAGGTATACAGCGAACCGGTATTCAGAACCGGCTGCGCGCTCTCATCACTGCACAGCACGACCAACAGATTACTAACCATTGCCGCTTTGCGTTCCTCATCGAGTTTGACAACATCATTATCGCGCAGCTCGTCGAGAGCCATGTCTACCATTCCCACAGCACCGCGGACAATCAGCTGACGCGCAGCAATGATGGCGGACGCCTGCTGGCGCCGAAGCATCGCGTTAGCAATCTCGGGCGCATAAGCGAGATGGCTGATGCGAGCCTCAATCACCGTAACCCCCGCTTTCTCCAGGCGATCCTGGATTTCTTCACGGAGTGCCAGCGCGATCTCGTTCGGATGACTGCGTAGCGCCGTGCCCTCGCCTTCGTGCGGTTCGTAGGGATAGGTCGTCGAGAGATTACGAAGCGCCGACTCACTCTGGATCTGCACGAACTCCTCATAGTCGTCAACTTCGAAAAGCGCCTCGGCCGTATCGAATACTTTCCAGACTACGACGGCCGCAATCTCGATCGGGCTACCCTGGGAGTCGTTGACCTTCAGCTGACCGCTCTCGAAGTTCCGGATACGCGTTGACACGGCGGACTTTGCATAAAAAGGGTTGGCCCACTTGAGGCCGGGCTCGTGGACAGTTCCAACGTATTTGCCGAATAGCTGCAGGACCTTGGCTTCATTCGGGTGAATCATGAACAGGCCCGCCCAACAGACAAGAACAACGACTGAAGCAAGTATGGCCACAATCGCCCCACCGATAGACAGCGCTCGTAGCGCCACGAATATGGCATAAGCTGTGGCGAACTGGGCTACCAGCAATACCAAGATCATCAGGTAACCCGAGAATACGGTTTTGGTCTTTTCGCGAATCACGTCGTTCTCCTTGCCTCTACGTCTATTTTGATATCATTTTGATATCATATCCTTGGAAAATCAAGGATGACAGTGCCCGCTTGCAGCAAGCTATTGAATTTTGACGATAATCCGGGCGGGTATCAGGAACTTATGTCAAGTCCCAGCGGGATCCGGCATTCGAAACAGGCGCCCTCCTGATCCGGGTTTGCGAGTTTCAGGGTGCCGTCGTGGGCTTCGGCAACCAGCATCGCGAGATAAAGACCGAGGCCGGTGCCGCCGGTATTTCGCGTGCGCGACGGGTCGCCCCGGTAAAACGGCTCGCCGAGGTGTTCGGCCTGGTCGCGCGAAAGGCCGGGTCCATTGTCCCTGACTCGAAGTACGAGATCGTCTCCGTCAGCCTCGGCCATCACTTCCACCCTGCCTCCTGACTCGGGCACATAGCGCAAGGCGTTAGAGATCAGGTTCTTCAGCAACAGGGATATCCTGGCCTCATCGACGTTGGCTTCGAGTTCGTCTGTAGCAACGTGCACTGAAACCCGCTGCCGGTCACGACTGAAATAGTTATCGATCAGTTCACTGATGAGCACACTGATTTTCACACGGGAACGACTGAGAGTAACGTGTCGTGTGCTGAGCTGCTCAGCTTCGAGCAACGACACAACGATTTTCTCCATTTCATCGATTTCCGGCTTTAGCGTCTCCCGATCCTCTGTTTTTTCCAGGAATTCGAGCATGAGACGCATGCGAGATAACGGTGTACGCAACTCATGACTGATACCCAAAAGCAGCGCGCGTTTTGCATCCAGCATGTTCTCGACATCGTCCGCGAGTCGATTGATATCCGATGCAAGATCACCCAGTTGATCGTGACGGATGTTGCGAATTCGATGGTCGAAATTGCCTTCGCCGATCTGAGACGCACCGGCACGTATCGCGCGAATGGGTTTGAAAAGCCAGCTGACGGCCGCGTAGCCCATCATCAGGTAAACCAGGCCGAGACTGACGATGATCGTGATCAGATCCGGTCCCGTACTCACGTCGGAAATGCGCGGCGACGCAACGACGATATCGTATTCGCCCTGTTGCATCTTCATGAAGCGATGGTCTTTCTCTACGGCAAACTCCAGATCCTGCAGTTCATCAACCCAGGCGTCGGCATCATCGCTGAATTTCGGGCTGGGCCCAAAATCCAGTGTCTCAAGAGCCGGGAAGTTCTGATCCGAAGCCCAGTCTATCCCTGGACCCAGGATCCGGATGTCAACAGGCACGCTTTCCGTAATCGCAATGGCGCGATCTATTCTGGGCGGCGACCCAATATCCTCTTTCACATAGTGCACGTGCAAGGATAAATGACCGCTAATGAGACCGCGTATCTCATCACTGTTATAGACCCAGCGCAGTGCTGTAAACGTGCCGTAGACAAACATCAGCGCCAGCACAATAAAAATAGCCAGCAGCCTGAATGACAGGGAGCGGGATAGCCGTCTAAGCATCCGAGCGCGGAACGCCAACGAAAGAGTAACCGCGTCCCCAGATAGTCTGAATGAATCGCGGCGGCTTCACGGAGTCACCGAGCTTGCCTCGCAGGCGACTGATCATGATATCGACCGATCGCGTCAGGATCGCAGCGTCGATACCTCGCAGTTCACTAAGAATGTCATCCCGGGACAGTTTCTTGCCGTGCCGTTTTGCAAGAATCACCAGGAGCTCAAATTCCATCGACGTCAGGTCAACCGACTTGCCGTCGACTTCAACGGTTCGCGTTTCAACATCTATGCAAAGGCCATCGAATTCGAGTTTGCCGGCTTTCGGACCGCCCGCCTCAGAGCGTCGCAGAATCGCCTGGACCCGCGCAACGAGTTCTCTTGGCTCAAATGGCTTGGCGATGTAATCGTCCGCACCGAGCTCAAGGCCCGAGACGCGATCGATGACGTCACCACGTGCAGTCAACATGATGATCGGCAGGTTGCTGGTTTTGCGCACCTCGCGGCAGATTTCAAAACCATCCTTCCCCGGAAGCATGACGTCCAGCAGCAGCAGATCAGGATCTTCACGATTTAACTTGCGAAACCCGCTCTCCGCTTCATATGCGCAGACGAGATTGATCCCGAAGCGCTTGAAATAGGCTTGCAGCAGCTCCGAGTGCTTTTTGTCGTCGTCGATTAGTAGTACTTTGGTCATATTCGCAATGATAGCCGGACAATGCGGGCATTTGTCAGCTTCTGGTTGCGGTGAAACATTTGGAAACAATACGTTCTTTGGCTTCGAAACAGGAACTCAGGTGCTGCCATAAAGGTCAAACACGGCCATAATCCGCTTATGACTACATTCGTATCTGAACTCAGACAACGCAATATGCTGCGAGTGGCAGCCGCATACGCGCTTGTATCATGGATTCTCATCGAAGCTGGATCCGTCCTGCTCCCGACATTTGGCGTGCCTGATGGAATCTTCAAGTATTACGTCATAGCTGTCGTCGTGGGCTTCGTGATCGCGCTGATCATTTCTTGGGCCTTCGAAATCACGCCGGACGGCGTCAGACTAGAACGTGAAGTCGATCGCAGCTCCTACAAGCCGAAACCGCGCGAGCGAATGAATCGCGTTATCATCGGGCTGCTGGCGGTTGCGCTGGGCATTTCCATAACGTTTAACGTTACGGGAATTAGAAGCGACGGGGAACGGCTTGTAGAACCATCTTCCAGGGACTCCATTGCAGTTCTGCCGTTTTCGAGTCGCAGCACGGACGCCGAAAACCAGTATTTCGCCGACGGCATTCACGATGACATCCTGACGCGTCTCGCCGGCGTCGAGTCACTGCGCGTCATTTCTCGTACATCGGTCAACGAATATCGCGATACCGCCAAGAACATGCGGCAAATCGGACGAGAGCTCGACGTAGCTACGATTCTTGAGGGGGCGGTTCAACGTTCCGGCGACCAGGTGCGCATCACAGTGCAGCTCATCGACGCACAGACAGACGAGCATATCTGGGCAGAATCCTACGACAAAGCATTAACCATCGAGAACGTCTTCGAGATACAAAGCGAAATCAGCGCCAAGATCGCTTCGGCATTACGCGCAGCACTCACGCCCGAAGATCAGCAACGCCTGGCATCTATCCCGACGAACAGCATCGAAGCTTACGCAGAGTACGTGAAAGGCCGTGGCAATCTTTCGGCGCGTACCTTTACGTCGCTGCAGAACGCTCGCGCGCAGTTCGAACACGCCATCGAACTGGATCCTGATTACGCCCAAGCACATGCAGCGTTGGCGCAGTCCGTCCTGATTACTCATACAAACCACAAGTCTATCCCGCAATCCGAAGCATTCTCTATGGCCGCAAGCGCCATAGATAAAGCGCTCAGTATCGATCCACAGCTCGCGGAAGCCTATGCCGCGCGCGGGCTATTGCAATTGATGCAGTGGGAATCTTCACGCATCGGCACGGGCAATATTGATGCCGCGGCTTCCTTCAGGACAGCTCTGTCACTCAGCCCAAGCCAGGCAGATGCCTACGTCTGGTTCGCGTCGCTGCGCCAAACGGAAGGTGAAATCGATGCAGCAGTCGAACTATTGACCAAGGCGTTGACGATCGACCCGCTGAGCCGAATTCCATACGTGAACCTGCCAAGCTTCTACGCGTCGCGCGGCCAGAACGATGAAACAACGGCAATGCTCTTGAGAGCAGCGAGCATATTTCCCGACTGGTATTTGCCGTACAACTACCTCAGCAATCACCTGCAAAAACTCGGGCGCCTCGACGAAGCTGTCGCATGGGGCTTACGGGAAATGGCGCTCAGTGAGGACCCGATGGCGGGTGGCGCTCTTATCGGGATCTACCAGGAATTCGGCGAAGACGAAGCCGTTAGCGATTTCGTTGAAAATTTTCCGGCTGATCATCCCCTTTACCCGATCGGCAAGAGCTACTGGCATTACATCACGCGCGACTACGAGGGCGCCCTGACCGAACTCGAGAGACTCGAAGATCCTACCTCGTATCCCGCCGACGTTCTTTCCGGGCTGACGGTCGGTGCCGCGATCATGACAGGTGAGTTCGATCGCGCCTATGATCACCTGATGCGCGGCCACCCGTCGCTGGCAGGTGATACCGACGTAACGATTGATCACAAGAATGTGAAATCAGCCATATTGCTGGCTTTCATCGAACAGAAACGTAACCGGCCAAAGCAGGCAAGAGAGTTGCTGGACAAGGCACAACCCGTGGTGGCAAAGCTGCCGCGTCTTGGCATGGCCGGACATGGCATCAAGGACGTGCAGGTTCTGACGATGCAAGGAAAGCCCAATGCGGCGGTCGAAGCGCTGATCGAAGCCGTCAACGAAGGCTTTGTAAGTTCACAGGCTTTCGACATATGGTCGTTCGACGAGGATCCCATTATCGAGCCGTTGCGCAGTGACCCCCGTTTTCCAGCCATCGAAGAACAGATCAATGACAGGATCGAGGAAATGCGCCGCAACGTCGAAGAAGCCCGAAGAACAGGCGACTGGAGCAAGTTGTTGGACAAGACGAAGTCAGAGTCTGTCTGATACCGGGATTACGCCGCCGACGGCGAATCAAGTGCTGCCTCGACTTTTGCCCTGACGCGCGCGGCGATCGGCGCGTCGAGCATGCGTTGCAGGTCCTCAACATCGCGGCTGGTCGCATACGCAAATCGAAACAGATCGAGTATGGTAACCGTGCCGGCACCGCCCTCGACCAGCGTGACTGAATCGCCACTTGATACGGCACCGGGATTAAGAACGCGAAAATAGATACCGGGCCGTTCAGCTTTTCTATAGGTCAGCCCGAAGCCCCGGTCCTGCATGCGCGTTGCCAGAGTTCCGCACGGTATGCGCGCTGACGTGGCCTCGAGAACCAGGTCACCGATCAGCAGCCGATCGCCCACATACATGTCACTGGGTAGGCCTTTGATCGTCAGGTTTTCACCAAACAGGCCGGCGGGATAGTCACGACCCGTCTCACTGGCCCACCATTCGTAGTCATCGGCGCTGTAAGCGTAAACAGCCTGATCCAGTCCACCGTGATGTTTGCTATCGACCACGTGGTCACCGTGCAGCCCCAATTCGGTGACTTCGACAGATCCCGACACCGGTCGCTTGCATATACCAGTTGTCATGGTTTGATTGCCATGAGCGACTATCTCGGCACGGCCGACATTGACGCTCGTGATCCGCATCGATTCGCGCAATAGCCTGCTAGACCTTGATTCGTCCCAGGACGATCCCCAGAAGCGTAAATGCGATCAACGCAACTGACGTAACGCCGAAAAACATGCAGATTACGAAAATAGTCTGTTCCACGATTACGCTCCTCCGACTTTCTGCGAGTGACCGGGCCCATTGTGTACCCGGTTTGCGCCATTATAGCCAGCACCGATTTTCCGACGAGCCGAATCGTGAGATATTGTTGCAAAATGCGTTACATTTATGGTCTTTTTAATTTACAATGTAACGCATGGCAAAGACCAAGGTATCGACACTCAATCTGCGCATCGAACCCGGCATCAAGGAAGCCGTGCGTGAGGCCGCCGCGCGGGAGCACCGCAGTGTCGCGAACATGGTCGAAATGCTGATCCGTCGGCACTGTGAGCAGGCCGGTATCTCTGTACCAGAGCAAAACGAGCTTTTTCCGGGGAATCCGCATGGATGAACGCATGTTGAGGGCGATGGTCGCGGCTGGCGCCATCAAGAACATCAACATTATCGCCAGTGGGGCACGCTTCCACATCGAGGCGAGGACGCCAAACGGCCCAATCACGGCCGAAACGACCAAGGGAAAAGTAAGAACCTGGGTGACGCTCGACGCGGCCGCCAAATGGGTTCGCGGACTTGGCGTCGGCGGCGCCCACATCAACCTCACGCACTGGCAGCCCGGCCAGCGCGAGCTGTCAATCTAGACGGCGACTACTCGGTGCTGCCTGACGGCCACTCATTGCCGAGCGGAAAAGGTCTCTCCTCGGTATTAAATGTAAGGTAGCGAATAATCTCGTAGATGTAAGCGGCAAGACTCTGGCCCACCTGTTGAATCTGCCGGTTCACTTCGCCCGCAAACAAGACCCAAAGAAAGCCGAGTATGACAACGAAAGTGCCAACAAAACTGGCGAGGCTCACGAGGAAGCAGCAGATCACCATGTACAAGAGCCGCGTCCATGTCGCTCGCGACTTGAGATTCTCCTCGATCGGCTTGCCAGCGGGATCGCCGTCAACCAATGTGCCGTCTGCCGGGGGATTGTCATTGCTCATAATCGTGCTCCTGTTGACCTAAGGCCCGAGTTACTGCATCAGGCAGCCTCTTATTGTTACAATCTTCGACCCGTCAAACCAGCGAAATCTCCGCATGACAAACAGAACATTTTCGCTGCTCGTAGCGGTCTTGCTAATTAATGGCTGCGGAGAAAAAGAAGCCGTGGATTTGGCCGGCCGGGCGCAGCAGATCGCTGAATCCAGCATCATTGTGGATACTCATGTCGACGTACCGTACCGTCTGAACAGCGTCCCGGCGGATATTTCCAACGCCACCGATGACGGTGACTTCGATTATCCGCGAGCTGTTGCCGGTGGTCTCAACGCACCGTTCATGTCGATCTACACTCCGGCGGAACTCGAGAGCGAAGGACGATCGAAGAAAGTTGCCGATTCGCTGATAACGATGGTCGAAGAGATTGTCGAGAACGCACCGGACAAATTCGCCATCGCACGCTCGGTTGCTGACGTAAAACGACAGTTCGAGTCGGGGCTCATGTCACTGCCGATGGGAATGGAAAATGGCTCTCCCATCGAAGGGAACCTCAGCAATCTGCGGCATTTCTACGACCGCGGTATACGCTACATTACTTTGACGCACAGTCTCTCCAATCACATTTCCGATTCGTCATACGACGAAAATCGGCAATGGAACGGAATCAGCGAATTCGGGGTCAGGGTCGTCAGGGAAATGAACCGACTCGGCATCATGGTCGACGTCAGTCACGCCTCTGACGAAGCTTTCTGGCAGATTCTGGATGTCAGCGAGGCACCTGTCATAGCGTCGCATTCATCAGCCCGTCATTTCACGCCGGGTTTTGAACGAAATATGAGTGATGACATGATTGTTGCGCTGGCGCGGGACGGCGGTGTCATCCAGATCAATTTCGGCTCTACTTTTTTGACCCGCGAGGCGAGAAACTACGATGACCTTCGTTCAGCAGCGCGCAAGAAGTACCTGGTCGAGCACCCTGAGCTGAAGGAAACCGATATCTACCGGTCCTACGCGAAGAGCTATGCCGAAGAACACGGGCCGTTTCCGTACGCATCACTGGATGATGTCCTGGATCACTTCGATCACGTTATAGCGCTGGTCGGCATCGACCATGTCGGCATAGGTTCCGACTTTGACGGAGTCGGCGACTCGTTGCCGACCGGGCTTAAAGATGTGTCCCAGTATCCGAACCTGATCAGGGGCCTGCTGGAGCGCGGCTATAGCGAAGCGGATATCCGCAAGCTACTTGGAGAAAACCTGCTACGCGTATGGCATGTGGTTGAAGATTACGCCGGCGCGACATCGAGCAGGACGTAACGCAACAGGACCTCGTAGCTGGTCCTGTCGAGTTTCATTCCGTCGGGAAGCTCCAGTGTATGGATGTGCGTATCGTCGGGGTCACGCAACTCGAGGAAATGCCTTTCCTCGTCCCGGTATACCTGGTACTTAACGTCCTTGTGCTGGTCGAATTTCAACAACACGATACTGTCGGTCCAATCCTGAATCGTCGATTTCGCCATACCGCTCTCCCTCTTTTCATTCGCTGCCAGTCGCGCCAATAACGGCGCCGACAAGCATAGAGTTGCAAACGCTATGCCAACAATCGAGCTGCATCAGGATTATGTTTTAGTTGTTATTTATCAATGAATTACGCTAGCAACTGAAATAACGACCTGACAGTACCGTGCGCTCTTTGTCAGTTTTTGACGCAATTTTCAGGCGTTTTGCGACAGCCGATTGACATATTACAACGGCCATACCGTGATGATCGCCGGTACCGATACGACGACAATCAGGATTTCAAGCGGCAGTCCCATACGCCAGTAATCGCCAAATTGATAGCCGCCCGGACCCATGATCAGCGTGTTGTTCTTGTGTCCGATTGGGGTGAGGAACGCACAGGACGCCGCGACGGCAACACCCATTAGAAACGGATCGGGACTGACGTCCAGTCGCGCCGCTATCTCGACCGCAATCGGAGCCGCGATAACGGCCGTCGCAGTATTGTTCATGACATCCGACAATGTCATCGTAACGATGATAAGCAAGGTCAAGACAACGACGGGTGAAAAGCCCGCTGACAGATCCACTATCCCGCCGGCGATCAGGGCCGTACCTCCCGTCGATTGCAGCGCCTCGCCGATAGGAATCATCGACCCGAGCAGCACGATCACCGGCCACTCGACGGATGTGTAGACTTCCCGCATCGGGACAATATTCAGGAGCACGTAAAGCGCCGTAGCACAACCCAGCGCAATTGGCAGGTACACGAGCCCGACGCTGGCCGCCAATATTGCCGCGCCGAAAACGCCCACCGCAAGCCAGGCTTTGTCACGCTGGATGACTCGCTGGCCACGATCAGCAAGCGGTAGTAAGCCGAGACGCACGGTAACGTCCGCGAGACGTTCATCCGCCCCCAGCAGCAGCAACACATCGCCCGGCTGCAATTCGAGTTTGCGGACATTGTCCCGGAATCGCTGGCCCTGTCTCGAGACGCCGACCAGGGCAACGCGATAGCGGTATAACATGCGTACGTCCATTGCTGATTTCCCGACCAGCCTCGATGACTCCTGGACGACGGCCTCGTTGAGGATCAGGTCCTTGTCGCCCAGCTGGCCCTCGCCTTTACCAACGTATTCTAGCTTCAGGGCACCCAGCGCTTCTTCGAGACTGTCGGGACTTGCCTCCATAACGAGGATATCGCCGGCTTTGATTTCAGCGATACGTGCCAGGCCCGGCAAGCGCCGACCGCGACGAGTCAGGCCAATTATTTCGACTTCGATTTTTGCTGCCTGATCTTCGAGTTCCCGAACGAGCTTGCCAATTGCCGGCGATCCTTCCGGCACCCGCGCCTCGGCGATGTAATTCGCCAGATCAAACAACTCCTTGCCCGCATCGGCGCTATGCCGGCCTGCCGGCAACAGCCGCCAGCCAATCAACGCGACATACGCAACCCCGACAGCGGCACAGGCAATCCCGACCGGGGCAAAATCGAACATGTGATATGGCTCGCCCAATACATCGCCACGAAACTCGGCGATGATGATATTCGGTGGTGTGCCGATCAACGTGATCATGCCGCCGAGAATCGACGCAAACGACAGCGGCATCAGCGACAGTGCAGGACTTCGACCCGCCTTCTTTGCCGCGTGCATGTCAACCGGCATCAGCAATGCCAGCGCCGCAACATTGTTCATCAATGCGGAAAGACCGGCCGCCAGTCCTGACATGATCGTGATGTGCGTCGACAGTTTTCTCGAGGCATCGACAACATGGCGCACGACGATCTCGATGGCACCCGAATTGGAAAGCCCCCGGCTGACGATGAGTACCAGCGCGATGATCACTGTCGCGGGATGACCAAACCCGGAAAACGCTTTCTCGATAGGCACAAGGCCGGTCAGCAAGGCTGCCAGCAGCGCAACAAAGGCAACGAGGTCGTAGCGCCAGCGCCCCCAGATGAGAAACGCAAAAACGAATAACAACAGCGAGAAAAGCGTAATTTGATCGAGCGTCAAAACGAGCCTCATTGCAGAAATACAGGGGCACTGCGTCAAAACACTCTACCCGTAAACGGGCGACAGCAACAATGCCGCAAGAGCGTATTGACGAGCGCGAATCCACGTTAGGATATGGCAATGGCTTTAGTCGTTCTATTTTTGCTGGCGCTTGTGCTTGTATTCGGACCCGGCTTGTGGGTGCGGCGGGTCCTCGCTCGCTACAGCACGCCGGCCGACCGCTACTCAGGCTCCGGCGCTCAACTGGCGCGTCACCTGCTGGACGCACACGGGCTGCAGTCGGTCAAGGTCGAAGCGACAGAGACCGGCGATCACTACGATCCCGAAGCCAAAGCAGTCAGGCTGACCCCCGACAAGTTCGGCGGCCGTTCATTGACGGCGATTACGGTTGCCGCACACGAAGTCGGTCACGCATTGCAGGATCACCAGGAATACGCCCCACTCCGATTTCGCACTCGGCTCGTCAAGGCCACGCACGGCATGGAACGTATTGGGGCCGGTGTGCTCATGATCTCGCCGTTTCTCGGCATCGTGACTCGCGTGCCGGCCATCGGACTGCTGACATTCGCAGCCGGGTTCCTGACATTGGGTATTTCAGCCCTCGTCCACTTCATTACCCTGCCCACGGAATTTGACGCGAGTTTCAGCCGCGCGCTACCGATGCTGGACCAGCACCGGGTCCTGAAAGATGCGGATCGACCGCATGCGCGCCGTTTGCTGACAGCCGCGGCGCTGACCTATGTTTCGGCTTCCCTGATGAGTTTGTTGAATATCGCGCGCTGGCTTGCAATCCTGCGGCGCTGACCCAATAACCAACTGACTCGCAAGGGAAAACGGGCCCGACCAGCGCCTGGGCGTTGCTTTCTTTGAATTTCACTGGTTTAGGGGCTACGGCACTGCTATTATCCGCGCCCGAACGCCCGTCCCGGCTGATTATTAGCACCGCAGCGGCTGCCCGAAAGCACCTCGAGGACCGGCATGGATTACGTGCACCCACCGCGTTTGTATGACCTGGTTCTCGCTTCGGCAGGAGTCTGAGAGCACCTGCGGGTATGGCGACGAACGAGGTTGGTGACAGAGATGGATTACACAGAGCTGAAGCAAAGAGATGAAAGACCTTAGCACTTACCGAAATATCGGCATTTTTGCCCACGTGGATGCGGGTAAGACAACAACCACTGAGCGCATTCTCAAGCTCACGGGCAAGATTCATAAGACTGGTGAAGTCCATGACGGCGAAGCCACGACGGACTTTATGGACCAGGAGCAGGAGCGCGGCATTACGATTCAGTCTGCCGCAACCAGCTGCGAATGGAACAAGCACCGCATGAACATTATCGATACGCCCGGGCACGTTGACTTCACGATTGAAGTCTATCGTTCGCTGAAAGTACTCGATGGCGGTGTCGGCGTATTCTGTGGCTCCGGCGGCGTCGAACCGCAGTCCGAGACGAACTGGCGCTATGCCAACGATTCGGAAGTCGCGCGCATTATTTTCGTCAACAAACTCGACCGCATCGGTGCCGATTTCTACCGCGTCGTAAAGCAGATCAAAGACGTGCTCGCCGCGAATCCGCTGGTCATGGTTCTGCCTATCGGCATCGAGGATGATTTCGTCGGGGTCGTTGACCTTCTAACGCAGAAATCCTGGATCTGGAGTGATTCAAGCGACCCCGAGTCCTACACAATCGGCGATGTCCCTGAGGATATGACGGAGCTCGTCGCCGAGTGGCGCGAGAAGTTGATCGAGACAGCCGTTGAGCAGGACGATGATCTTCTTGAGGCTTACCTGGAGGGCGAAGAGCCGTCGATCGAGGATCTCAAGCGCTGCATTCGCAAGGGGACGATCGCGCTCGATTTCTTCCCAACCTTCTGTGGTTCTGCTTTTAAAAACAAAGGCGTACAGAATATTCTTAATGCAGTTGTTGACTATCTGCCGAACCCGACCGAGGTCAAGCCGCAGCCGGAAATCGATCTTGAAGGAAACCAAACCGGTGGTTTTGCCGTCGTCGATCCCAGTAAGCCCTTGCGCGCGCTCGCTTTCAAGATTATGGATGACCGTTACGGTGCTCTGACTTTTACGCGTATCTACTCAGGCGCCATCAAGAAGGGTGACAACGTCCTCAATACTTTTACGGGCAAAACAGAACGTATCGGCCGTATCGTCGAGATGCACGCCGACTCACGCGAAGAGCTCGACACGGCGCAAGCAGGTGACATCGTCGCCCTCCTCGGCATGAAAAACACCCGCACCGGGCATACGCTCGCGGACGCGGATAATCCTGCGACATTGGAGCCGATGGTGTTCCCGGAACCCGTGATCTCCGTGGCCATTTCGCCGAAAGACAAAGCCGGCAACGAGAAGATGGGTGTCGCACTGAACAAGATGGTGCAGGAAGACCCGTCATTCCAGGTGGCCACGGATGAAGACTCCGGTGAGACCCTGATCAAGGGCATGGGCGAGCTGCATCTCGACATCAAGGTCGATATTTTGCGTCGCACGCACAAGGTTGACGTCGAAATGGGCAAGCCGCAGGTTGCCTACCGCGAGACGATCACGCAAATGATCGAAGATACCTATACGCACAAGAAGCAATCGGGTGGCTCGGGCCAGTACGGCAAGATCGAGTACCAGATCGAGCCCGCCGAGAAGAACGCGGGCTACGTGTTCGAATCCAAAGTGACGGGCGGTAACGTTCCGCGCGAATACTGGAGCGCAATCGAGAAGGCGTTTGCAAGCTGCATGCACGAAGGCACCTTGGCTGGTTACCCGCTGCTGGATGTCAAGTTCACACTGCTTGATGGTGCCTTCCACGCCGTCGATTCATCCGCGCTCGCGTTCGAGATCGCGACCAAGGCCGCTTATCGCCAGTCGGTGCCGAAAGCCGGACCGCAGATACTCGAGCCGATCATGAAAGTGGACGTTTTTACACCGGATGATAACGTCGGTGACGTCATTGGCGACCTGAACCGACGCCGCGGCATGATCAAGTCACAGGATGCAGGCGCCACTGGCGTTCGCGTCAAGGCTGAAGCACCGCTGGCTGACATGTTCGGTTACATCGGTCACCTGCGGACACTGACATCAGGTCGTGGTCAGTTTTCCATGGAGTTTTCACACTACGCCCCGTGCCCGCAGAATGTTGCGGACGAGGTCATCAAGGAAGCACAGGAACGCAAAGCCAGGAAGTAGCAACGCGTCAAACGTGATCAAGCCCCCGCAGGTGCAGCCTGCGGGGGCTTTTTTGATGCCCTTATTGCGTCAAAACTAAAGAACGCGACCGCCACCCAGATACAGCCGAAACAAATCAGGTGGGCCGTTGTCAGCAGCTCCCCGTAATAGATGCCGACACAAAACTGCAGCGTCGGTGCCAGGAATTGCATGAAGCCGATTGTCGTCAGCGGCAAACGTCGCGCCGCCAGCGCAAAGAACAGTAACGGTACCGCGGTCAGCGGCCCTGCCATGATCAGCCAGGTTGTCAGCGCGCCATCGCCGCTGGCGAAAGCCGCCTGCCCGCTTGACTTGATCCAGACAAACCAGGCGACAGCGAAAGGAAGTAACAGCAGCGTTTCTATGAACAGTCCCGGCATGCCGCCGATGACAACTCGCTTTCTAATGACCGCATAAATAGTGAAGCTGATCGCGAGAAACAGCGCCACCCAGGGAACCTGCCCGCCGCTGATCGTCAGTACAAGGACACCAAGCACAGCGAGTGCCACCGCGAGCTTTTGCAATCGTCGCAGCCTTTCCCCAAACAGGATGATGCCACCAAGGGTATTGGTCAGAGGATTGATGTAATACCCGAGGCTGGTTTCGAAGATCCTCTCGTCCTGAATCGCCCAGATGTAGACGAGCCAGTTAAGTGCGATAAACAATGCAGACAGCGACAACCAACCGAGCATCTGGCGATGAGTCAGAGCGCGGCGAACCTCGGGCCACTGCCGCCTCGCAAACAGGATCACGGCACCGAATGGAACAGCCCAGATGATCCGGTGTGACAGGACCTCGAGGGGATCGACAGACCCCACGATCTTGAAGTAGACCGGCAGGAAGCCCCAGAGCACGTAGGCGATCAAGCCGGCGATGACACCATCCCGGACTTCGGAAGTTTGTTTCGGCAATTGAGTCGGACCGATCTGGGTTGAGCGCGTATTCTGACCGTTTTTTATCACCAAATCAGGCATTTATTCGTTTCGTCCGGACGCGCGGCAAATCCCGGCGAAACCTGTCCGAAGGTCCAATTTTGTGACATAACTCCATGAAATTCAGATGATTTGAACCCAGACTGGGCTTCTCCTAAGGCCACACAGACGATTTGGCCACTTAGCAAGGTGATCGGACCGCCATGTACGAACAACATTTTGGGTTCAAGAAACGCCTCTTCCCCGCGCAGGCAACGGGTGGCGATGTTTTCGTCGGGCCCCAGACTGCCAAGACCATGGGAGGCTTCAGAAAGGCGCTGGCCGCTCAGGACGCCGTCGTTACTGTTTCAGGACCTGTCGGCACTGGCAAGACGACGCTGGTTCACCGCGCACTCGAAGGATTAGGCACCAAGTACAAGACCATTCGTGTCGGCCGCATGGAAATGAAAAGCAGCGATGTACTTGAATCGCTACTTATAGTGCTCGGTGTTAAAGATCGGCCATCAGGGACGATTCAGCGATTCGCTTCGCTTCGCAGGAAATTGAAGGAAATGCAGGAAGCGCAAGTCAGGGTCTTCATCGTTATCGAAGATGGCTTGCGCACGGGAGCCGAAACACTGGCTGAACTGGAGGCGCTCACGGCCGCAGATGCCGGCGATTCTGATGGTGCCAGCATTATTGTGATGGGCGACGAACGCCTGCCTCAATTCATGCAGGATCCCGAAGTCGCGCAATTGCAGCAACGCGTCCGGCAACGCCACACAATATCGCCCCTCTGTATCGCAGAACTACGCGGCTACCTGAAACATTGTTTCCGATTAGCTGGTGGAGATTTCGAGCATGTCTTTGACGCCAGGTCAGCCGAGTTGCTGCACGAACTCAGCAACGGGATTCCCAGGATTGCAAACAACCTCGTCGAGTCTACTTTGGTAGCGGCTGCTAGCCAGGGCATCGACAAGATACCCGCGACGCTCGTGGCGACAGTCGCGTCCGATGAATACGGGCTCAGTGCTGATAACTTCGATTTCTCCATCCCGGAAGCGGTTGTGGAGGTCGCACCCGAACCAGCGCCCGAGCCACAAACTGTTGTCGACCTTGCACCCGAACCCGAGCCAGACCCGGTCGTCGACGCTGCGCCCGAACCGACGCCCGAGCCTGAGCCGGAACCCGAGCCGGAACCCGTCATCGACGTTATTCCTGACCCGGAGCCGGTCGTTGTCTTCTCCGACGAGACCGAAGAACCGCGCGAGGATGACGACGATATTCCGCATTTGATTCAGGACACGCTGCCGGACCTGAAGACCCTTGCACCGCAATTCGCAACACTTCCGGATGAAGATGCGGAAGAGATCCCGGAGCTCGTCGCGGAACCCGGGCCTGACTTTGAGTCGGTTACCGAAATCATTCCTGAACTCGAAGCCGAACCCGTCGCCGAGCTTGTTCCTGAACTCACGCCCGAACCCGAGCCCCAACCCGTCGCCGAGATAATTCCTGAGCTCGAGCTGGAAGCAGAGCCGGTCGTCGCTGAACGTGATGCAGAACCTGAAGTAACACCCGAACCCGTCGCCGAAGAGGCTGCTGCCGACGAGGTACCGGAGTGGGATCGTGACCCGACATTTGCGGAGCTCAAGCCCGATCTTGATGCGCTTGAAAAAGCAATGGCCTTCGCGCATGGCGTAACGGTTGAGAAACCCGGTGAAACAGGGGTGTCACCCGAAGGGCTCTCGGACAAGGTCGGAGAGAAAGAAGCGATACCCGAAATTATCCTGGACAAATCGATCGAAACCGGCATCGACTCACATCTGATTGAAGAACCCTCGGATATTCTGCCGCCAAGAAGCACGAAGTCGGAGGTCGAGTTGGACAAGATCGCCCAGGAAATCAGCAACGCAAAAACACTCGACGACATCGACGACAAAATGGCCGAAACGTTATTTGGATCAGGAATCAGCATGATTGCTGCACAGATACGCGCCAATCCACGCAAGGATGAGTCGGCGAACGACGCAATACAGCTTGAGCCGGACATACCGCAACTCGAGGCCGAGGCACCACAGCTTGAGCCGGAGGCACCGGCGGCGCCTGCCCCTGCTGTTCCCGAGGTCGCCGAAGAAATTTCGCTGGAAACAAAAAAAACCGTTCCAAATACGGGGCTGGATCTATCCGCTTCGCAGCGCCTGAAGACAGTGCGCGCGTTGAATGCAGATCTGCATCCGTCGTTGCGCGAACCGGCAGTGAAAAACAGCGCCGAATCCGGAAAAACCGATGCGCCTGAATCCATCGAGGATCAGATAAATACGTCGATAACGCAGACCCTGAAGGCGCTTAAGGTCCCTCCCAAACTGGCAGACGAGCCGGAAGAACAGGGTAAAACCGGTTTTTTCAGCCGATTCCGCCGCTCGTAGAATGCCGCGCACGCACTAAGACGGGCTAGTCGCCGATTGCACTAATTGCGTCGAGTCGCGCCGCCTCAAATTCATCTCCCGCGTTCCAGGTCGGCATTTGATCGGCATTGGCAATGGCCAGTCCGGTCCAAAAGCCCAACAGCGCATCCGCGACCATCCCGTCGAAATTCCAGCTCGGATCGTATTCGTCGGAAGGCTGGTGATAGTCGACTTCGGTGTGGTGATCCTGCTGCTGTCGTCCCCATCCCGGTGGACGGTCAACAAATTCTGTCCCGGCTTTCAGGTACATTGCCGGAACACCGACCTTCGCCAAATTGAATTGATCAGAGCGATAAAAATAGCCTTTGTCGGCAAATTGATCAGGCTTGACGACACGTCCTTGCTCGTCTGCGATTGCCAGAACGATCTGATCGATCGAGGACTTACCCAGACCAACGAACGTCACATCGTGAGTGTGGCCCCAGATATTAGCGCTGTCGTAATTGATATTTGCGGCGATTTTCCCCGGCACAAACGTCGGATGCGCGGCGTAAAACTCCGAGCCCAGCAATCCCTGCTCCTCGGCGCCGACAAGCGCGATCAGAACCGAGCGCCGCGGCGCCGCGGGCAGCGCTTTAATCGCACGGGCGATTGACATGACCACGGCGACACCGCTCGCATTGTCCCTGGCGCCATTGTAAATAGTGTCGCCCGCGTCATTGGGCGTGCCAATGCCGAGATGATCGTGATGCGCCGTGTAAATGACCGCCTCGTCGCTGAGCGCCGGGTCACTACCGGGAATTAAGCCGAGCACATTGGCCGACTGTGCGCGCTGAAGATCCACCTTCATGTCGATTGACGTCGTGATACCGAGTGGCACTGGTTTGAAGTCCCGGTTGAATGCCGCTTCGCGGAGCTCGTCCAGGTCGAAACCAGCCAAGCGCGCGAGCTCGCGTGCCGAGTCCTCGGTAACCCAGGCGTTAATCGGGCTGCGCGGCTCATCGCCGGCCGGCAGCTCGAACTGAACCCCGGTCCAGGACGTTTGCACGACCTGGAATGGATATCCGGCTGAAGGTGTAGTGTGAATAATGATGGCGCCTGCCGCCCCCTGTCGAGCCGCGCTCAGGTACTTGTAGTCCCAGCGGCCGTACCAGAGCCGCGTCTCCCCGCCAAATAGCTCGGGATCCCAGTCCGGATCGTTGTTCATCATGAGGAGGACCTTGCCGTTCAGATCCTCCCCTTTATAGTCATCCCAGTCGAATTCCGCCGCCTGGATGCCATAACCAACAAAGACAAGCTCGGCGTCATTAATCGCGGCTCTCTCTTCCTGCACGCCGCTGCCAACGATGAACTGATCCCACTGTTGCAATGTCAGGGAACCGTCTTTAGCTTTGAATGCCCAGGTCTTGGGTTGTGACGCATTGATTCCGACGAGGTCGAACGCTTGCTCCCAAGTACCGTCTTCGGCACCTGGCTGCAGTCCAAGCGCAGCCATCTGTTCAGCCAGGTACTGGCGTGCTGCGACGTCGCCGCGGGTCCCGGGACCACGACCTTCATATCGATCGTCGGAAATCTCGGCGACAATGCCACGCATGTAGTCGCCTTGTATCTGCTGTGCGGCCTTCTCCGCTGCCGGGTTTCCGCCTGCGATATTCGTAGACCCTGCAGGTGGCTGATCGGTCATCGTGTCAGGCGTTGCAGCCTGCTTGCTGCACGCAGTGAGGGCCATCGCCATGATGATGACGGCCAGAATTGTAAATCGATTCACGTTTTTCTCCCGGGCGGGTTACGCGTTGAAAAGTTCTGCCAAAAAATTCTGCATGGCGATCCACGAACGCCGATCCGCGTCCGCGTCATAGATAGTGCCCATGGTCTTGTCATTGGCCGCCGGATTGGTGAATGCATGAACCGTGTTTCCATAAGCATGCAACTGCCAGTCGGCACCCATCGCCGTCAGTTCCTTCGATAGTTCGATAACGCTGTCGGGGGTGGCCATTGGATCATCCCAACCGTGCAGCGCAAGCACTTTCGCTTTTATCGTGTTTCCCGCCGTGTTGCCCGGTGCACCGAGCAAGCCATGAAAGCTCACAACACCGGCGAGATCCTCACCCGTTCGCGCGATATCCAGGACACACAGGCCGCCAAAACAAAAACCGATAGCGGCAATTTTCGAGCCATCGACCTCATCCTGATCGTGCAACGTAGCCAGCGACAAAAGCAGGCGCTTCTGCAGCATTGCACGATCCTCGAGAAACGGCTGCATGAGTGCGCTGTTCTCTTCGGGATTGCCGCCACGCACGCCTTTGCCGTACAGGTCGAGCGCTAGCGCCGCGTATCCGAGCCCGGCAAGCGCATTGGCTTTGCCCTCCTCGAAATCACTGCGGCCAGACCAGGCATGCGATACGAGAATGCCGGGGCGCGGGCCGGAAACGCTGTCGTCCCATGCCAGCTGTCCCTCGAGTACGACGTTGCCGTCGCGATATTCGATGAGGCGGTTCTGAATGCCCATGGCTAGTCGCGTCGAATGACAAACACCTCGTACCTGCCGTCCGGGCCGATATACCAGGATGCCACGGTACTGGTGACACCGACGATGATCGCGCCAAACAAGGCCGACCAGAAACCCGCAACGCTGAAATTGTCCAGCAGCGCCGCCACAAGACCGAACATTGCCGCGTTAAGCACGAACAAGAAGAGTCCCAGCGTAATAATCGTAATCGGCAGAGTGAGCACGAACGCGATCGGGCGAACCAGGCCGTTGACCACACCGAGAAGCAACGCAGCCAGAACGAAAGTGCCCGTGCCGACGATAGTGACACCAGGAAGAATTTTCGATGCGAGAAAAAGACCCAGCATCGCTATGAGCATTCGAATCAAGAATCCCTGCATCAGTCCATTATGGCTGCATACAGGGTGCCTGAAAAGCCCCTAGTACGAAGCGCTTACCATGATTGCGGCACGCGTTCGATCTTGCTGACGTCGTAGCCAACATTTTCGGCCAATTCGACCAAGCGTTCATAGTCCGCCTCCGGAATCGTCGGCGTACGCGCCATGATCCAGATGAAATCGCGTTTCTGACGCGCAATGACCGTCTGCGAATAGTCTTCATCCAGGTAGATGATCCGGTAGTCAGCCTTAATCGGCCAGACAAACCTCATTCCCCAGGTTGCGTTCGTTTGCGTATCGGTGACAAAGCCCTTCGGGTTGTATTGCTTTTTCTCGCCATCGAACCCGCCCTTCAAGAAAGTAAACGTCGTTTGTATCGATCCATCGTCGTTCAGTGCATAGGATTCGACAGCATTATAAGCACCCTTCTCGAGAAACGTGGGGATGTTCGCAATGACGTACCAGTCCCCCATAAAGCGATCAATATCCACATAATCAACGGTTTTCATCTCGGGTCCCCGCGCCGCGCAAGCGCTCAGGATAGAGGCCAGGAGTACGACGAATATAAGTTTGCCTGTGTTTTTCATATCAGGTGAGCTCATAGCGAATTATCCGGCCACCTTTGGCGACCGACTCGAGTGCCAGCCACTCGTTATCTGTTGAGTACCACAGCTTCAGCTGCATCTTTTTCGCGGTCAGCCGGTACGCAGATGCCGCCATTTCCTGACCGCGCACGGTTATCGGCTGACTACCGAGGGACTCGACCTCGACGTCGATGTATTCACCGGACTGGGAATTGAGGAGCCTCGGCTGCTGCAGGAATTCGGGGTCCCAGTAAGCAAAGGTCATGACACACTCCGAGAGGGCATTCGTCTCGCTGCCGTCATCAACTATGAACTCGTCCTGCACCTGGATACCACTTACAGCGAGCTTTTTGCCATTCGCCTGTGTCCTGGCATCGATCTTCCTGAGACAGCCATCCGACCAGATCTCGGTGTTTTCGTGCCGGTACCGGAATGCATTGATGAACATGATTCGAACATCGAATTTCGCCTGACTCGTAACCCGGCGCTCATCGCCGAAATCGGTCAGTTCAAATCGGTGATAGCCGATCTTGTCGCCATCAAGCAGCACCGAAAAATCCCAGCTCTGCGACCGGGCTGCCGAAGCGGCAGTGACGGGAAACGCCAGGATGGTCAGTGCCAACAGTGACAAACAAAATGCCTGTAAACGCCTCATGACAATTGAGCCTCCGCTGAAAGGAAAATAAATGTTCATTCAGATACTTCCTGTGCAACCATCTCGGCCGACATGCCGTCCAGTTTTGTTGACAGCGCAAGCAGGAAGGGCATCGCTATAGCCCAGACGATGGCCAGTGCAAGCACCGCTGCGAAGTAATCCAAAAAGATTATTCCGCCCAGTTTTTGACCGGCTATGTATGACGCCGGTCCGCCGATCGCGCCAAACACCGCCGCGAGCATCGGCCGCCCTTTCAGCCAGCCCATTGACAGATTGAGCGTCGTGCCAAATAGCATCCACATTGTCACGATCCAGTAAGGCGCCAGGAAAGCGCTGAACTGGCCCGACGGATAGGATACCCACTCGAACGCAACAAGCAGGCTATCGAAAAACAAACCGAGAATGCCGCACACGATGATCAGTGCCATCTCGAAGTGCGGACGGCGCGCCTGCTTCCAGTGGATCGCGAGTACGAACAGAAGCACCAATGGACCCAGCCACGGCATTTGTTTTGCTGCGCCAATCACGGACGAGAACCAGCCGACCTGGAACGCTATGAAGTTGATGAGCATGGCCATATCAGGAGCCCGCCTTTTTGAAGGAATAATGGCTGACGAACCATTCGTTTCCATTGTTGAACCGAAAGAGCTCCTCGCAAGCCATAAAAAACATGCGCCAGCGCATCCACCATCGACCCGCCTCCGCCTCGCCGTAGGTATCGGCGAGAATCTCCATTACGGCACTGCGCCGGCTATCCATGCGATCGAGCCATGCACGACAGGTCTTCGCGTAATGCTTGCCATTCCAGGCCCAGCGTCGCTCCAGGTTCAGGTCTTGCTGGAACAGCAACGGGAGCTCGGCGCTCGGCATGATTCCGCCGGAGAAAAAGTGCCTGCTCATCCAGTCGCTGGAGCCTTTGTCGATGTACTCGTAAGGGGTCGAGCGGTGACAGAAAATATGCATGAAGAATCGGCCGTCCGGAACCAGCCATGAGCTAATCCGGCGGAACAACTCCTCGTAGTTGCGCATGTGCTCAAACATCTCGACCGATACGATGCGATCGAAAGTATCGCCTGCGTCAAAATAGTTCATGTCGCAGACGATGACAGAAATGTTCTCAATACCGCGCTCGGCCGCTTTCGAATCGATGAAGTCACGCTGTGACTGAGAATTGGAAACGGCCGTCACAGACGCGTTCGGGAAGTGCTCCGCCATCCACAGTGACAATGAGCCCCAGCCACAACCCAGGTCGAGCACTTTCATGCCGTCCCGGATGCCGGCTCTTTCTACGGTGAGACGCAGTGCTGCGTCTTCCGCCTCATCCAGCGTACTGACGTCAGCCGACCAATGGCAGCAGCTGTATTTGCGGTTCTCACCCAGCACCTGTACGAAGAACTCGGCAGGCACTTCATAGTGCTGCTCATTGGCAAGCTCCGGAACCAGGGCTATTGCGGACACGCGCATCATGCCGACGAATTCGCTGAGCGCCCGGGCCGAAAACTCGACATCTCCGGCCTTGATCTCGGCGAGCTTGCGTTCGAGCAGCCGCCGCATGCCGCCACGTATAACGGTATCCGGGACCAGTCCCGATTCCGTCCATCCAATTGCTTTTGCTGCGACACCGCTCATTGCCGGCCCCTGTTAACTTGTTGAAAGCCAATATACAGAGGTTCCCTGCCGCAACAATGGCTGAAAGGTCACTGTTACAATCACTTACATGTAGACATGAATTGCAGCAGTGCGCCGGTCTGCTAGAATCGCTGCGCCGCCCCGGTAGCTCAGTCGGATAGAGCACCAGATTCCTAATCTGGGGGTCCCATGTTCGAATCATGGTCGGGGCGCCATTTTTCGACGAAACTGTAACGTTTTGGACGCACGCTTCTAAGGGTCAGGCGTTCTCTCTGGCATAAAGATACGCTGGAAATGCACAGCTTAAGCCGATCGCGAGATTCAGAATGATGAAGAGATAAGGACTGGGGCCTTTTCCCCTGTTTTGTTACGTGAACATGAACAGCCAAAACACGAATGAGGAAAAAAACAGGTCCGCGCTAAGGCCGCCAGCAGCACCATTAACGAACGAAGCCCCTAAAAAAGCTGGCAAGTTGAGACCTTGATCCTGAAAAAACTGAAAAAAGAAGACATAGGGCAAAATGGCCCCGAAAATCGCCAAAATCAGATAGGTTTTCTTCATTCACTTCTCCCTGGTTCAAGAATAGCTCGATCACAAACCCCGCCGCGTTTCTGCAGAGCAGTGGACGCAAATGTTGATCCGATCAATCACTGTGGTACGGCTCTTCAACGAGCCTTCTCGAAATCCACCACGCATTTCCAAATGGATCGATCACCCCTGCCTGACGGTCCTGGTAAGGCATGTCTGTCGCACCGAATAATTTGGTCGCTCCATGCGCGATTGCTTTTTCCAGCGTTTGATCCACATCGTCGACATACACGTAATAGGAAGCAGGCATGGGTTTCGACGCCTCGTTGTCGGGTTCGCCAATCATGAACCTGGACGTTCCGATCTGAACCTCAATGTTAGCGACCCGCCCATTGGGAAATTCTGTCCGGCCGACCTCTTTTGCCTCGAATACGTTATTTAGAAAGTCAACAAAGTCATTTGCGCCGTCAATGATCATGTAAGGAAATATGGTCCCGAAGCCTTCCGGTATGTACATTGCGTCGCCTCCTGAAAATACCCTGCCCTGATGTCGTGGGCCATAGTTCTCGGCCCTTGTTTTGAATATACTGCGCCTCAGCATGCCTGCACACGGTTTTTTTCTATTCGACGCCCCGACAATCGCATCATCGTCAGGACGCTATGCGAAGAAAGAGCTATCTGACAATGACACAAGAGAAAATTTCAGCATTTGCGACGCTCGAGCCATTTGATGCCATGACGAGCCGGTCACCTGGCCGCGCAATGAACCTCGTCGGCGGTAGCTGGTCCCCTGGAAAGAAAGTTCGGCAGGATATTCCGGATCCAATGACTGGCGACCGCTTTATCGACGTCCCGGATACTCAGGACATTGGGCCCTTTTTGAAAAGCTTCGCCAGCTGTCCAAAAACCGGGCTGCACAATCCGCTCAAGAACACGGACCGCTATGTGCATCTCGGCAGGGTGTGTGCCAGGGCAGCTGCCCTGCTCGCTCACGAAGATGTCGAAGCCTGGTTCACGAAATTGATTCAGCGGGTCATGCCGAAAAGCTGGCAACAGTGCCTCAACGAGGTCGTTGTAACGCGGGTATTTCTCGAAAACTTCGCGGGAGATGGCGTGCGGTTTCTGGGCCGCGGTTTTTCCAATCCGGGCGACACAACCGGACAGGAGTCGCGTGGATACCGCTGGCCGTTTGGACCCGTTGTCGTGATCGCACCGTTTAACTTCCCGCTGGAAATTCCGGCGTTGCAGGCTCTTGGTGCTCTCTTTATGGGCAATCGTCCGCTGGTCAAAGTCGACTCGAAAGTCAGCGTCGTATTCGAACAGTTCCTGCGTCTCCTGGTTCACTGCGGCCTGTCGCCGAACGATCTTGACCTCATTCACTGCCGCGGTTCCCGTATGGGTGATTTGCTCGATGCCATCAAGCACCAGGTCCGCATGGTGCAGTTCACGGGTTCAAGCCAGGTCGCGGAAGCCGTCGCTCGGCAAGTCAATGGTGCCGTGCGATTAGAGGATGCCGGATTTGACTGGAAGGTCATTGGCCCGGACTTCGACCAGCGCTGGCTGGACTACGTGGCGTGGCAGTCGGATGAAGACGCCTACAATGCGTCCGGCCAGAAATGCTCGGCGCAAAGTATTCTCTTCGTTCACGACAACTGGTCGGGCGCCCTGCTCCCGAAACTAGGGACGCTCGCCGCCCGCCGCAGGCTGGCCGACCTGTCTATCGGTCCCGTGCTTTCGTGGGACGATGCACGGATCCAGAAACACATAGATGCCGTGCTCCAGGTGCCCGGCGCAGAGCTTTTGTTCGGCGGATCGCCGATTGCCAGAAATGGCATTCCGGATGTCTATGGCGCCTACGAGCCGACGGCAATCCGAGTGCCGCTAAAAGCTGTCTGCGAGCAGCACTTTGATCTCCTGACGACTGAACTCTTCGGTCCTTTCCAGATAGTCAGTACCTACAGCGACAGCGATATTCCGGATTTGCTGGGTCTGCTCGAACGCATGTCACACCACCTCACGGCTGCTGTCGTCAGCGCGGACCCCGTATTTCAGAATCGGGTGCTCTCGTCCACTGTCAATGGCACCACCTACTGCGGCATGCGCGCGCGTACGACAGGCGCGCCCCAGAATCACTGGTTTGGGCCAGCCGGTGATCCCAGGGCCGCAGGCATAGGAACGCCCGAGGCGATTGTGAGCACCTGGAGCGGGCACCGCGAGATCATCATGGACCAGGGCGCGTTGCCCGACGACTGGCAGGTACCACCCGTCAGGTAGCCGCGTCAGCTGGAACGACCAGTTCCTCATCGCGTGGGTCGGCCTTGACTGTGCGCGCCATGCGCCTTGCAAAAAAGAAGATGCGCTGCAGTTTCTCGGCGATATCCATCTCGATCGTGTAAGCCTCTATGCGATGCGGTTCATTCGCCACCAGCCTCCGCGCTTCGTGCGAAGCCGCGGAATCCGCGATGCGTGTGATCTCTTTCTTCATGCGAGTGACAGATTGCGCAGCGTCGATGTTGTCTTCGGCGACAGCACGAATGGCAGCATCAACCGAGTCCATGACAACCTGGTGGAAATCGCTCAGTACTACCTGCGTCGGCTGGCTTACCGACACACGTTTTTCAATGCGGCGGCGGCCTTGTTCGACGAGATTCATCTCGATCACATCGCCGATATTCTCGAGGTCATTGACTGCATCCATGAGCCGCATGAGATCGTCCGTTTGTTTCTCCGTCAACTCCCGACGGCTAATCCGGCCGAGATAGACCACGATTTCGGCGTGTAATACGTCCACGCGTTCGTCCATGCGCTCGATTGAATCCAGCTCAGAAGCGCTGCCTCGGAGGATCGCGGGCATAATCCCCGCCAACATCTCTTGCACCGGCTCACCCATGTGCCTGATTTCCCGGCGCACCAGGTCCAGCGCGAGGGATGGCGTCGAGAGCATATCTTCGTCCAGGTAGCGGGCCTTGATAAGGCTCTCCTCGTCCAGAGGCTTGTCGGGAACCAACCATTCCAAAAAGCGCGCGATCAACGTCGTGAACCAAATGAAGACGAACGTATTTGCCACGTTGAATATCGTATGGGCGTTCGCAATCTGACGCGGCGCCTCTGCAGCCAGCCGCTGCGCGCCGGATAACTCCGGATGCGAGGGTGACAGGGTCGTAACGATGGCCGCCAATTGATCAATAAAGCCAAACCAGAGAAGAACCCCCGCGATATTGAATAGCACGTGCATGACCGCGGCACGCAAGGCCTCTCGTGGCTTGCCAATTGCAGCGAGCATCGCTGTGGCGCAGGTGCCGATATTGGCGCCAAATACCAAAGCTATGCCGGCCGACAGGGTTATGAATCCCTGCGCCGCCAATACGATGACGATAGCTGTCGTCGCGCCCGATGACTGGATGAGGGCCGTGAACGCCGCCGCAATAAGAATCCCGATAAACGGGTTCTCCATCGTTATCATCAGATCCAGAAATGGTTCATAGCTCCGCAGCGGCTGCATGGCATCACTCATGATGTTCATGCCGAAAAAAACCAATCCCAGGCCCATGAGGGCGCTGCCGTAGTGGCGCAGCTTGTCATTCTTCGAGATGAATAAGAAACCGAAGCCCAGGGCGACCATCAACAAAGCGGCCTTGGTCACTTTGAACGCAACGATCTGGGCCGTAACCGTGGAACCGATGTTGGCTCCCAAGATCACGCCAATCGACTGAGCGAATGACATAAGCCCAGCGGTTGTGAATCCGATGACAAGGACGGTCGTTACCGACGAGGAATTGACGACAGCCGTGACAAACGCGCCCGCAAAAGCACCCATGAAGCGGTTGGTGGTGAGGCGGCCGAGGATCGTTCTCATGCGATCACCTGCAACCGCTTTCAATGCATCCGACATCTGGTCGATGCCGAACAGAAACAGCGCGAGACCACCGGCCAGTTGCACGGCCATCTGGCCAAAGTCTATCGTCGAGCCCGCGCCCTCCGCGGCGACGGCGGGCAGGCACAGGAAAAACGCGCTCCCGGCCAGCAGACGGAACATCGTGTCAGGCTTCACGACTCAGCGTTTCGTTTCTTTACGATCGTCACCGGAACCGGACAGAGCTGCACGATCTGTGCCGCTTTCGAACCTATCACCAGGTGCTTTAACCCTGTGCGCCCCTGGCTGCCCATCACGACCATCACCGGATCCAGGTGTTCGACGACTTCGAGAATACGAGTCACAGGCAGCCCAATTACCATCAACAGCGTTGCCCCTTGTAGCGCCTCCAGTTCTGGATTCGCCTTGATCGTGTCAGCCATAAACTCCTCGAACGCCTCCGCCGCGACGTCCGGCATGCGAGTCGCACGTTTCTTTTTTACAAGTTTCGAGTAATAGCCGGGCATCTCGCCAGGATCATGTACTACATGCAGGACTACCAGCGTCGCCTGCATTAAATTCGCAAATTCCGAGGCCTGGAGTAGCGCGGCCTCGGAGTGGTCTGAGAAATCCACGGGCACCAGGATAATCGCCCCGCCGGATTTCCTAACGGCTGCGCGCGCGCATTCCTTGAGCTCGGCGCTGCTCGTTGCCAGGTGCACCTTTTTACTTTTCATTTACAAACCCCTGCAGAGTTCGCCGACATTTTAACAGTGTGTGATTGCCTTTACCCAATATTGGCTCTAAGGTTGCGGCATGAATGAGCAAGTAAGAATGTCCGCGACGCTGGCGAGGCATCGGAACATCCTGCTTAGGATGGCCGCGAGAATAACTATTTACTACCTCGCATTGGCGGCCGCAGTTGCAATCGCCCTCACGGTTTTCCCGAGCATGGTCGATCAATTGCCTCTGGGCGGTGTCGGCGACATTGCGAATCACGGAAGTTACAGCGTGTATGACCTCGAAGAGGCGCTGTTGAGCGCTGACGACGAGGAACTCGAGGAAATAGCGACAGCAACGACCCGTGCCCGTCTCGCACGAGGCCCCGCGTGGCTGAATGGCGCGATATCGCTCATATACGTGATGACGGCAACCCTGTTGCTGATGCTGCCGGTCTCCTGGGTGTACAGGGCTATTCACACAGACAGTGTCTACGACCATTCGATCGACACCACCACGCTCGTTCTGCCGGCCATCGTCGCCGGCATCGTGACGGTCGTACAGCATAGCCTCGCTTTGGCATTCAGCCTCGCCGGAATTGTCGCTGGCGTACGGTTTCGCCGGGCACTCAATGACACGTTCGATACCTTGTTCATTCTCTCGTCAATTGGCGTAGGCATCGCTGCGGGTGTGAGATCGATCGAAATCGCAATAGTGCTGACTGTCTTCTTTAACTACGCGGCGATCGGCGTGTGTGCGTTTGGCGACGGTCTGGAATCGCAGTACGTCGTGCAGAAAGAAATACGTCGCAAGATTGCCAAAGCCGCAAAAAAACTTGAAAAACAGGCGCGCTCCGATCCCGGTGGCCCAATGTCTAATCTCTAGTCAACATCGCTTCAAGTTCCTCGTGACCCCGGCAGCGACCGACGATCTCCTTATTCATTTTCTTGGGGTCGTCCAGGATTTCGAAATAGTCCTCTATGAACTTGAGCGTCTTCTTCTTCGTCTTCGGCTCGAGCTCTCTTGAGTTTGTAAACAGGCCGATGATCTGTTCGCGCTTCGACTGCACGTGCGCGATCGCCTCCTCAAGAACCCCCGGTGGCTGACAAAGGCCGCGGTAGTAACGCGTCGTTACAAATCGCGTCTTCAGAAATGAGGGGGGCGCCGCGTATTTTGTATCCACAAGGCCGGACAGATCAAAGTCATATGGAACCGGAATGCGCACGTCCGCATTGTCCTTGAGCGCAAGAATTTCCGAGTTATGGCAACACTCCCTGCCTTCCTCCGCTCTCAGCACTGAATAATCATTGTTCGCGATCAGCAGCTGAAACAACTCCGTCAGCGCTGTTGTGGGATGGTCCATTTGATCAAATCGATTGGATACCACCTTCAGGCGAGTAAGACCAAGGCGCTTCGCCATGTCATTATCATCTTCGATGACAAACACCAGGTCAGTCCAGGGCGCCATCTTCTCGTCACTATCGACATAGCTCAGTCGAATAAGCCGGGTGCCAAAACTATTGTCCGACAGGATTTCGAAGGTACGGTAGGCCAGGTATTCGAGGACAACATGTTGCTGTGATTTCGCCCCGTCCTGACATGGCGAAACGACTTTTAACTTGTTCTGGCCTGCAAACAGTGTCTTCTTTACCTGCCCTTTTTTGAAATTCAGCTGTAACGGCGGCAATTTACAATTCTTGCGCCGAAAAAGCCCGCGCGTGCGAATCGAAACGTCAAGCCGCTGGGTCGCCCCCTCGGCGGTCGTATAGCTCCACTGTCCTGGCAAGTAAATCCGGACATCCTGGCCACGCTGTGCAAAAGCCTGCGTTATTGGCGCCGTCAGAACCGCCTTGACCACCGAGTCGTCCTGAAAAAGAGCTTGTTTTTGTGCGGCTTGAGCGGCCCCCGGCATACCGAAAGCGAACAGCAGCAATCCTGTGATAATTTGTTTCATTGGCAGATCGTTATACGGAAGTGAACACCTATTGGTATACGATAATACCGAGGTATTTGCGGTAAAGATTCCAATCCGTGCATAGTGAGTGCTGTCGGCACAGACGCCGAAAGGAGAATACGCATGTTACAGCCTGGCGCAAAGGCACCCGAGTTCGTTCTGCCTGATGATCGCGGCGGGGAAACTGCATTGTCCGACTTGTTGCAGAACGGTCCGCTAATCCTGTATTTCTACCCTGCCGACTTCACGCCCGGCTGTACCAAAGAAGCCTGCTCGATCCGCGACATTCATAATGATATTCAATCTGTCGGGCTGCAGGTTGCCGGTATCAGTCCCCAGGATATCGATAGCCACAAACGTTTTCGCGACGAACATGAACTCCCATTCGTCCTGCTAAGCGACCCGGACAAGGTCGCAATCCGGATGTATGACGTCGACGGGCCATTTGGCGTCGGCGTGCGACGAGCGACGTTTCTGATCAACCAGGACAGGACGATTCAGGACGCAATCCTTGCGGATGTGATGATTGGGCGGCACAAGGATTTTATCGAAAAAGCCGTCATCCTGAGAGAAACTGCCGGGCTACGCGCCGACGAATAGTCAATCGCCTTGAATGGTTAGAATCACGCGGCGCGTGTGCGGCGCGTAGCGATGCTCCCAAAGATAAATACCCTGCCATGTCCCAAGGGCACACCGGCCATCGCGGACCGGTATATTCAGATCCGATTGCGTCAGGATGCTACGTATATGCGCAGGCATGTCGTCCGGGCCTTCCGAAGTATGAGAGAACATCGGGTCGCCGTCGGGCACCAGCCGCGACATAAACGTCTCGAGGTCGGTCATCACACTCGGATCGGCGTTTTCACAAAGCATCAGCGACGCACTTGTGTGCCGAATGAAGACGTGGCAAAGGCCTGATTTGATGCCGGAATCGCGGACGGCGCGCTGCACATCGCCGCTGAGATCATAAGTTCCGCGACCTTTGGTCGTTATTTCGATCTCGTGTTGCGCTATCAAGGGACGTAGGGCTCGCCGTATCTCAAGCGAATGGTCTTGGTCTTGCCGAACCAGGGAATGGTCACGAGGTAGATATTGTCATACTCGTCTTCAGCTATTTCGGGGACATTCTTGCTGGCACCCATGTTGGCGATCATCTCCGGCACCGTGTTGCTGTGCCCGACCACGAGGATGATCTTCCCTTTGTACTCCTTGACGATCGCATCAATGATCACTTCCGTGTCGCCTGCATCGTACATTAGTACCGGCAGATCCAGCGCATCGGCAACCGGTTTTGCTGTTTCCACGGCACGCCGATAAGCGGTCGAGTAGACCGCGTCGACGCCAACCCCGGGAACCACGTCCGCGTCGACAAGCTGACGTGCCAGTTCGGCGGCGCGCCGCTGGCCCGCTTTACTCAGTACTGGATCGTCGGCCGGCAACGCAGCTTTTTCAGCGTGACGGACGAAAATAACCGTGGTCGTAGCCTGCGACTCAAAAAACCACGCGAGGCAGACCGCAATAGCCGTATAGATGACGATAATCTGCAGTCGGCGCCTGCGGCGGCGGCGGCGGCGGTCGAGTTCAGCTCTTGTTCGTGTTGTGGGTTTCGGCATGAAGCAGGACTTTACGAGGTTTTTAGTGCTTTGACTATGCCCGTTTAGTCTTTGCGCTCACGTTCACGGTCGTTTTCGATGACGTGAAATTCCCCTTCAATGACGCCGTCAGGCGTCGACCGGCTGTCGCTTTGGCTGCGACGCGCCTGACCCTTTAGTTTTCGGTTGAACCACCAGACACGCAGACCGATTACAGCGGCGAGCACAGCGACAACACTGCCCAATACGACGAATGCGACGAACCCCAGGACCACGGAGACGCCGATCGCCAGTGCACCGATGATGATGACGAAGATGTTCGCAATGGGATTTCCGGCCGGAAATCCGGGCTTAGCTGTCGAATACTTCAAATCGATTTCCTCGAACCCGCCTACTCGGCCGGTTTCCGCGTGTAAAAACCTTCAAACCAGGTCGTCCAGGTCTCACCTTCATCGGATGACTGCTCGAAAAATTGCCTGACACGGCCGTCAGCCAAGGGTGTCCAAAGACCCCGAAATGGCGCTGTCGTGCCATTGGCGACGTAATGAATAGTCCCGGTCAGCAGCATACCGTCATCGGTCATGCCACCGCGAATATTGATCTGGCTGCCGCCGGCGGCGTTCCAGATCTGCACCCATTCATTGCTGGTCTTGTCGACATAATTGATGCTCATGCCGGTGCCGCCAGTGGCGCTGCTCCAGTTCTCGATAAGGACGCAACCGCGCTGGGCACGCTCTATGACGTTACTGCCGGCCAACGCCCCACCGGCAACATGAACATCCCATTCGCCGACCCAGAAATCGAATGCAGAGAACAGCTCGTCATGTTCACAGGGGAAAGCCTGGATCGACATCGTGGCGACAAGCGCATCGTATGCGGCACGACCTTCAAGGGTTGCGAGCAACGGGTCGCCCGTTATGAAGTTGACCGCGGTAAACCCGCTCGATGCCAGGGCCTGCAGTTCTGCGACGGCGGCATCAGCGTCATCCGCAAGCACGTTGAGCCTCGCCCGTTCAAAACCAACGCGCACCGGCGAGAATTCCAGCTCTTCTGCCCTGGCCAGCGCAGTGAATGCGGCATCATAGCGCTCAGCCTGTCTTGAGCTGACTGCCAGCTGAAACCAGGCCAGCGCATCCTCGGGGTCATCGACCGTGCGGGACGCATAGGCATCAGCCGCGGCAGCAAAGTCACCCCCCGCGAAAAGACTGTCCGCGTCCTGCTCCGCGATCGCGACAATAGGCAAATAAAATACGAGAATTATTAATAACTTATTAACTTTTTGTATATTTAGCATTACGTTTTATCCAGAACATTCCAGGGTAATCAGACAGCCATCGAAGCGCGACGTTTGGCTATAGACACAGACACCAAGGCCTGAATATGGGGTGCGCGCTCGCATATTTCAACGCGGTTCCGGTCGGCAGGTTGAATCCTCGGTGCACTGCAAGCACAATTCGCCGTCGTTCGTTAAGACACTGGAGAGGTGGCAGAGCGGTTGAATGCACTGGTCTTGAAAACCAGCAAGGGTTAGTAGCCCTTCGTGGGTTCAAATCCCACCCTCTCCGCCAATTTGATGCCCCCGTCAACGGGGGTTTTTTTCAGGGAATCCGCGATGTCGAACATTCTGATAACCGGCTGCAATCGTGGCATAGGACTGCAACTTGCGAAACAGTTGCAGGAGCGCGGCGAAAACGTCATCGGCGTTTGCAGGACAAGCAGCGCCGCGCTCGACGGCCTTGGCGCACGAGTCATCGACGGCATCGACGTCGCTGATGCCGACAGCATCAAAAAACTGCTTGTCGAACTCGGAGACCTGCCGATAGACATCCTGATCAACAACGCCGGAATTCTCCGCAGCGATGCTTTCGGCGAACTCGATTACGACGACATGGTGCTGCAATTCCGGGTGAACGCCCTGGGTCCGCTGCGCATCACCGAAGCGCTTGGCGCTAATCTGCACGAAGGCTCAAAGGTCGCAATCGTGACGAGTCGTGTCGGCTCCATCGAAGACAATGGCTCGGGAGGTAACTGGGGATACCGGGCCTCGAAAGCCGCGGTGAACATGATCGGCAAAAACCTGATGCACGAACTGAAACCGCGTGGAATCGCCGTCGCGCTATTGCATCCCGGGCTGGTCGCTACCGGGATGACGGGCGGTCACGGGATTGAAACTTCGGAATCGGCACGCGGTCTGATTGAACGCATAGACGATCTGAACATGCAGAACACGGGCAGCTTCTGGCATGCAGAAGGCTATGTTCTTCCCTGGTAGCCAGGTCTTGAAAATGAGCAAAGCGCCCTGAGCTTGCGTTTATTGATGCTAGACTGGCTGACGAAATTATTTGAGGAGTTGCACGAATGCAGAACAACATGAGTTCACTGGCCCCGGTTGCAAGCCTTGCGGTAAGTGATCGGTCCGAATTTATCTGGAAGTGCTATGCGCACGTCGTCGGTGCCATCCTCGCATTTGCCGGAATCGAGACGTATTTGTTCCAGTCGGGCGTCGCATGGGCGATAGCCGGACCGATGATGCAAAGCCCGATGCTCGTACTGATGGCGTTCATTGCCCTTAGCTGGGGTGCGGGCCACCTGGCGCATCGCCTTGAGTCGAAGGCGGCGCAATACGCGGCGTTCGGCGCTTTTGTCTTTGTCTGGTCAATCATGTTCGTGCCCATGCTGGCAATAGCGATGGTGAAATCAGCAGAAGCCGGCTCGAATATTGTCGAAAGTGCGGCAACCGTTACGATTTTTGGCTGTGTTGCGCTGATCGCCACGGCAATGATCACGCGCAAGGACTTCTCGTTTTTGCGCGGCATTTTGGTGTGGGGCTTCTTTATCGCGCTGGGACTTATCGGCGCGTCGTTCCTGTTCGGCTGGAATCTGGGTACCTGGTTTTCCGTTGGGATGATTGGATTCGCGGGTGTTGCCGTGCTCTATGACACGTCGAATATCATGCACCACTACCCACAGGACAAGTACGTCGCTGCATCGATGGCGCTGTTCGCATCGATCGCAATGATGTTCTGGTACATACTGCGGCTGTTTATCAGCCGCGACTGAGCTTCGTCAGGCCGCCCATATACGACCGCAAGACCGCGGGAATCCGGATACTACCGTCTGCGTCCTGGTAGTTCTCCATGACCGCGATAAGCGCGCGGCCGGCCGCCACGCCGGAACCGTTCAGCGTGTGAATGAGCTCAGGCTTGCCGGTTTCGGGATTGCGCCAGCGAGCCTGCATTCGTCGCGCCTGGTAATCGTTGTAGTTACTGCAAGACGATATCTCGCGGTATCTCTGCTGGCCGGGCAACCAGACTTCGATGTCGTAAGTCTTGGTCGAGCCGAATCCGATGTCGCCGGAACACAAGGTGACGACACGGTACGGCAGCTTGAGCCGCTGCAATATGACTTCGGCGTGCCCGGTTAACTCCTCAAGCGCGGCGGCCGACTTGCCTGGCTCAACAAACTGCACCAACTCGACCTTCTCGAACTGATGCTGGCGAATCATGCCGCGCGTGTCCTGCCCATAGGAACCCGCTTCCGATCGAAAACAGGGCGTGTGCGCGACGAATCGCTTTGGCAGTTGGTCCGCTTCCAGGATGGTGTCGCGCGCCAGGTTGGTCACCGGTACTTCGGCCGTGGGTATCAGGTAAAACGGCGTCTCCGTATTCGTCTGAAACAGGTCTTCCTCGAATTTCGGCAATTGGCCCGTGCCTAAAAGGGCCTGTGCCTGCACAAGATAAGGCACATAAGCTTCTTCGTAGCCATGCTCGCTCGTGTGCGTATCCAGCATGAACTGGATTAAAGCACGCTGCAGGCGCGCCAGTGGGCCCCGCATGACGGTGAACCGCGCACCCGAGATACGGCTGGCAGACTCGAAGTCCAGCAGACCGAGATTCTCGCCAAGATCGATGTGGTCTTTTGCCGGAAAGTCCAGCGCCGCCGGCTCTCCCCAGCGTCGCACTTCCGCGTTGTCGGACTCCGAGGTGCCGACAGGTACATCATCGGATAGCAGGTTTGGCAGACCAAGCTCGATGTCGTTCAGCGCTGCCTGCACTTCCTGCAGCGCTGACTCGTTACTGTCGAGCTTGTCACCCAGATCCTTGACTGCTGCCAGCAAGGGCTCGATGTCCTCGCCCTGCGCTTTCGCTTTACCAATGTTCTTGGCACTGTTGTTGCGTTCGCTTCGCAAGGCTTCCGTTTCGACCTGCAGCGCTTTGCGACGTTCTTCAAGCGCGAGATAGGCCTCGGTGTCAAACACGAATCCGCGCCGGGCCAGGTTGGCAGCGACTTCGGCTGTGGATTGACGAAGTAGTTTTGGATCAATCATTTTTCTTGCTTTCTATGAGGTTTGTCGCGATTTCGGCGCTCGATTTCTTCGAGCTTTTCGCGGATCCTGATCTCCAGGCCACGAGGCACGGGATGATAATACTTAACCGGGCTCATGTCGTCGGGAAAGTACTTCTCGCCAATGGCGACGGCGCCCTCTTCGTCGTGCGCGTAGCGGTATTCATCGCCGTAGCCGAGATCTTTCATCAACCGCGTCGGCGCGTTTCGCAAATGCATGGGTACTTCGAGCGAGCCGTGCTCCCTCGCATCGTCCATCGCCGCTTTCGACGCTGTGTAGACCGCATTGCTCTTTGGCGCACAGGCAAGGTAAACGACAGCCTGCGCCAGTGCCAGCTCGCCCTCGGGACTGCCAAGCCGCTCGAGCACTTCCCAGGCATTGAGCGTTAATTGCAGACTGCGCGGATCGGCATTGCCAATATCTTCGGATGCGACGCGGATCATGCGTCGCGCGATATACATAGGATCACAACCGCCGTCCAGCATGCGCATAAGCCAGTACAGCGCGGCGTCAGGATCGGTCCCGCGCACCGATTTGTGCAGCGCCGAAATCTGGTCATAGAAATACTCGCCGTGCTTGTCGAAACGTCGACGACCGCCCGACGCAACTTCTGTCACCGTGTCTGGCGCGATTTCGCCGTCCTCGGCAAGATCCGCCGCAAGCTCGAGCAGGTTCAATGCCCGGCGAGCGTCGCCATCGGCTGCCAGGGCAATGACCTCTAGCGAATCGCCGCTGATCTCGAATTTGCCGGCAAGCCCCCGCGTTTCATCGAGCAGCGCCCGTTGTAAAACGGCCAACAGGTCATCTTCGGTCAATGACTTGAGGACGTAGACGCGCGCACGCGACAACAACGCGTTATTCAGTTCGAAGGACGGGTTTTCGGTCGTTGCCCCGATGAACGTCAACGTGCCGTCTTCAACGAACGGCAGGAATGCATCCTGCTGTGATTTGTTGAAACGATGTACCTCGTCGAGAAACAGTACCGTTCCACGATTCCGCATCTGACGATGCTGCTCCGCTTCAGCAACGGCGCTGCGAATATCCTTCACGCCGGCCATCACGGCCGAGAGTGCGATGAAGTGTGAGTCGGTTGTGCCCGCGATGAGTCTCGCCAGCGTTGTCTTCCCGGTACCTGGCGGCCCCCAGAACACCATGGAATGTGCGCGTCCCTGCTCAATGGCACGCAGCAACGGCTTTCCGGCTTCCAAGAGATGTCGTTGTCCGGAGAATTCGGCCAGCGTTGCCGGCCGCATGCGGTCAGCAAGGGGTCGCTCAGTGTCGTTCAGGGGTTCAGAGATAAAAAGGTCAGTCAATGCCCGTGCCAGTCCGTCGCGCTGAGTACCAGTCTTCGATGCGCAGGCTCCAACCACCGAGGCCCGCTATCGCGACTGTGAGGCCGAGAATTATACCGGCAGTATTCGCTGCGATGTCGGCCCAGTCAGCCATGCGGTAACCGACCATCCGCTGACAGATCTCGATAACGCAACCGAACAGAATCAAACCGGCAGCTATGCGCCAATACGAGGGACGCCGGTATTGCCCGGCAAACCACAGCGACAGCACAAAGAACGTCACGCCGTGCAGGATCTTGTCCGAGTTGTCAAACCACGACAGGATTTTCACCTTGTCATCCCAGAACCAGACGGCGGGCATCAACGAGGATAAGAAGACCAGGAATAGCAAAACAAAATCCGCAATTCGCCAGAAACGTGCATGCCGTAATGGCAACATCAGGGAACGGCATCGCCAGCTACCAATGGAACACCCACAAGGTCCACATCAATCGGTACGACGAATTCGAAATGATCAGCATCAATAGGCTCGTTGACTACCACATCGTATAGGGCGACCAGCGTCGTTTGTTCGAGGTTGTCAAAAAATACCATGCGATGGAGCTCACCGTTCGAGAATCCTAGCTCTACGCGGTTGAAGCCACTGCCCTCGTCGATGGGACGCATGCGAACCCAGGTCGTCTCTGCCTCGACACTGCTGCCTTCGAACCGGAATTGCTCGAGTGCGTCCTTCGCACCACCCAGCAACAGCGCAGGCGTGTTGCTTAATGCCGTTGCCTGGGGCTTGACCGTGACCTGCTCGAGATCGACATCGTAGCTCCAGATATTCAGGCCATCGGCAACCAGCCATTGCTCATAGGGATCGGAGTAAATCCAGCGAAACCGTCTTGGTCGCTCGATCTCCAGCGTGCCGTTGGAGAATTCGGCGACCGCGCCCTCGGCATCGATCAACGACTGTTCGAAGCGGCCCTGCATGGTGACAACGTCCGTAAGGAAGTCGTTGACGAGCTTTTCGCCAACCTCATCCACGGTCGCCTGCGCCAGCGCGTTCTGCCCGGCTCCGGCGCAAAGCATTAAGAAGAAAAATAATCTGATCACGTACTGGTCCCTCGCAAGGCGTTGCCGCCCCTGCCTGATCCTTCTAGCTATTCCTCGGTCGCCGCATTCGGTGCCAGGATCTCGCGTGTCCCGTTGGGCTGTAGCGGCCCGACAAGACCTGCTGCCTCCATGGACTCGACTATTCTCGCGGCGCGATTGTAGCCGATCTTGAGACGCCGCTGAACGCCCGATATCGATGCTTTCCGAGTATCCATGACAACCTGCACAGCCTGGTCGTACAGCGGATCCTGCTCCGCGTCGGCGCTGTCAGCCGGCATCTTGTCAATTCCTATCAGTCCTGGTGTTGGACTCGAAGGACCCTCGAGAATTTCATCGATATATCGCGGCCTGCCACTTTTTTTCAGCTGGCGAACGACCGCGTGGACCTCATGGTCGGCGACAAATGCGCCGTGCACGCGCACCGGCAGTGAGGTACCCGGCGGCAAATAAAGCATGTCGCCGTGACCGAGCAGGTTCTCGGCACCCTGCTGATCGAGAATGGTCCGCGAATCCACCCTGGCAGAGACCTGGAACGCGATGCGGGTTGGCACATTCGCCTTGATCAGACCGGTGATCACATCAACCGACGGGCGCTGCGTCGCGAGGATCATGTGTATGCCGGAAGCCCGCGCCTTTTGCGCCAGTCGCGCGATCAGCTCTTCGACTTTCTTGCCGACGATCATCATCATGTCCGCGAGTTCATCGATGATGACTACGATATACGGCAACGGAGTCAGCGTCGGATGGACGATGGGCTTGTCTTCATCAAAGATTTCCGGCGGGCGGAATGTAGGATCCTTGATCGGCTCGCCCGCGGCGATGGCGTCTTTCACCTTGCGGTTGTAGCCGCCAATATTGCGCACTCCCAGCCCCGACATAAGACGGTAGCGACGATCCATCTCGGCAACGCACCAGCGCAGCGAGTTCGACGCTTCTTTCATGTCTGTGACAACTGGCGCCAGCAAATGCGGGATACCTTCGTACACCGAAAGCTCGAGCATCTTCGGGTCAATCATGATCATTCGCACCTGTTCTGGCTGCGACTTGTACAGAATGCTGAGCACCATCGCGTTAATGCCGACCGATTTACCCGAGCCCGTCGTGCCTGCTATCAGCAGATGCGGCATGCGCGCGAGGTCGGCGACCACCGAATTGCCGCCGATGTCCTTGCCCAGCGCAAGCGTCAACGGTGACGCCATGTCGTCATACACGCGGGATTTGAGAATTTCCCCGAGCGTGACCAGCTGGCGTCTTTCGTTCGGTATCTCGAGACCGACAAACGATTTGCCCGGAATAACCTCGACAATGCGCACACTGACGACAGACAGTGACCGCGCAAGGTCTTTTGACAGGTTGGCAATCTGGCTGACCTTGACCCCGGGCGCCGGATCCAGCTCGAACCGTGTAATAACCGGCCCGGGAGACACCGATCGGACCTCGACATCGATATTGAAGTCCTTGAGTTTGAGTTCAACCAGGCGCGACATCGCCTCGAGTGACTCCTCCGAGTAGCCATGCTTCTGCTCGGGCGGATCATCGAGCAGTGACAACGGCGGCAACTCACCGGCTTCCGGTGGATCGAACAACGGCACCTGTCGTTCTTTTTCCGCCCGGACACTGGGTTCGAGCGCCGGCAGTACTGGTTCGATGCGTGGCTTCGCGCGTTTTGCCTTGAGTTCTTTCTGAACCTTGACGATGTCCTGTCGCGCCGCCGCCTGACGCCGGCCTTCTGCCCTGTCCCGCAATGCGCTGATCCTGATTCTGGCTTTTTCGTACCCGGACAGCGACCACTGACCAATTCGGTCCATGACGTCGATCCATGAAATACCGAGGAACAGCGAGATCCCTGCAACCCACAGGCAGAACAGCAGGGTACTCGCGCCCAGAAGTTTCATTACACCGACGAGCAGTTCGCCCACACTCGCGCCGATGATGCCGCCGGCCGAATTCGGAAAGCTGGCTGGCGCGAAATGCAACGACGACAATGCACAACTCGTAACAAGTGTCACCAGAAATCCGGAAAAACGCAGACCGAAATCGAGCCCGGTAAGTTCGATCTGGGTCTTCTGTTCCCGATACAACATCCAGCCAAGGTAGAAAATCATGACCGTAAAGAGATAGGCCGGGCGACCGAAAAAAGAGAACAGCAAGCCGGCGACCTGCGCACCGAATAAACCGATGCCATTGTTAACCGTTGTGTCGGTCGTCGCCTGGCTCCAGCTCGGATCAGCCGGATCGTAGGTGAACAACGCATACCAGAGAATCACCGCCAGGGCGCCGAAGACGTACAACGCGCCTTCACGCAGGGCCCGATGAACCTGGGATGACAGTCGTGTTTCCGGTTGTTTCGCTTTTGAGACTCTTGCCATTAAGAAACTATTTTCCCTACACTAGCCAAAGGACGCGTTGTTCCGCATATAGTTTGCCCGCATCATCGCCCTTGAAAATCGTCATTGGAATCGCATTTCCGGGCTCTGCGCGGGCAGATCAGTGCATCGCAAATTTACGGACAAATTATACATGAGTGACTTGAAACATTGCCGGGTTCTGATCCTGGGCTCCGGGCCAGCGGGCTACGCTGCGGCCGTGTACGCCGCCAGGGCCAATCTCGACCCGGTTATCATTACGGGTGTGGAACAAGGTGGTCAACTCATGACCACGACTGACGTCGATAACTGGCCCGGTGATGTTGAGGGACTGCAGGGCCCGGAACTGATGGACCGCATGCTTCGTCACGCCCAGCGCTACGATACCGAGATCATTAACGACCACATTCACAAAGCCGACCTGTCGCAGCGGCCGTTTCGACTGGATGGTGATTACGGCAGTTACACCTGTGACGCACTGATTATCGCCACCGGCGCGACGGCGATGTACCTCGGCCTGCCCTCTGAAGAAGCCTACAAAGGCCGCGGCGTATCCGCCTGCGCGACCTGTGACGGTTTCTTCTATCGCGGCAAGCCCGTTGCCGTCGTCGGAGGCGGCAATACGGCCGTCGAAGAAGCGCTCTACCTGAGCAACATCGCGTCCAGGGTCACCCTGGTGCACCGTCGCGATGCGCTGCGTGCCGAGAAGATCCTGCAAGACCATCTGTTCGAGAAAGAACGCGATGGCAACGTCGAAATCCAGTGGGACCATGTCGTTGACGAGGTTCTAGGCGACGATTCGGGTGTAACGGGACTTCGTATCCGCAGCACCAAGGATGAATCTCAGACTACGGATCTCGACGTCGATGGCGTGTTCATTGCTATCGGCCATAAACCGAACACAACGTTGTTCGAGGGTCAGCTCGACATGAAGAACGGTTACATCATCGTGAAGTCCGGCATTGCCGGTGACGCCACGGCTACCAGCGTGCCCGGCGTTTTTGCTGCCGGTGACGTTGCCGACCAGGTGTATCGACAAGCCGTCACGTCAGCCGGTGCAGGATGCATGGCCGCTCTCGATGCAGAAAAATACGTCGATGCACTTGTAAGTCAGGATGCCGCGACGGACGACGCTGCCGCGTAGGGCGGCGGTGCCCAATGAAGGTCACCGTCCACGACAGCATCGCCGATATTGCGGCCAGTGACTGGAATGATCTCGCTGGTAATGATTACCCGTTCCTGCGCCACGAGTTCCTGAACCTCGCCGAACAAACACACTGCGTCGCGCCTGCGCAGGGCTGGGCTGCCCGCCACCTGACGATCGGTAAGAAAGGTCAACTTCGCGCGGCGATGCCGCTGTATGAGAAAAGCCACTCCTGGGGCGAGTTCGTGTTCGACTGGGCCTGGGCGCGCGCCTACGAACAGGCGGGCCTGCGTTATTACCCGAAACTGGTCTCAGCGGTCCCGTTTACGCCCGCACCCAGCCGCCGACTGCTGCTCGCCGACCCGAAAGACACGGCAGCTGCGCATGCGCTTATCGCGGCAGCGATCACCCTGGCGGGCGAGTCGGAATGTTCCTCATTGCATATTCTTTTTCCGACCGCGGAGGAAATTCCGGTGCTTGATTCCGCCGGCTTGCTTATTCGGAAGGACTGTCAGTTCCACTGGCACAATCGAGGCTATGGGAACTTCGACGATTTCCTGGCCACCTTTACGGCGGCAAAACGAAAAAAGGCAAAACGCGACCGGCGCAGGGCCGACGAAAACGGCATTCGTTTTCGCCGCGTGAAAGGCAACGAAATGGATGACGCGGCATGGGCTGTTGTATACACATTGATCAGCCGCACGTTCATGCGAAGAGGATCCCTGCCGTATTTCAACGAAGCTTTTTTCAAATCCATCAGCGAGCAGTTGCCTGAGAACATTCTTGTCATCATTGCGGAAAAGGAATCCATTCCCGTGGCAGCGGCTGTCTTCTTTGAAAGTGATCGCGTCCTTTACGGGCGTTACTGGGGAAGCGACGGGCACTACGACGCGCTGCATTTTGAGACCTGCTACTACCAGGGAATCGACTACTGCATCGACACCGGAAAACAGGTCTTTGAACCCGGCACGCAGGGCGAACACAAGATAAGCCGTGGTTTCTCTCCGGAAACGACCTGGTCTGCGCACTGGCTGGCGCATCCGGAATTCGCCGATGCAATAAGCAAATACCTCGATGAGGAAGCACGCCACATCGATCGCTACATGGATGCCGTGGATTCGCGCAGTCCGTACAAGGCGAACTATGAGCAATAACCGCGTTATATGGCTAAGCCCGACTGATCCGCAGGACGCCTTCCCGCCGGTCGAGACAGCATTGCGCGAACCGGACGGCCTGCTGGCAGCCGGCGGTGACCTCAGTACCGAGCGACTGCTGTGTGCTTACCGCAGCGGCATTTTTCCGTGGTCCGACGAAGGGCAACCGATTTTGTGGTGGTCGCCGGATCCACGCTGCGTTTTTAAAAAAGGCGACTTCCACCTGTCGCGGAGTCTGCGTCGCCACCTTCGACAATCGACCGCGGAAGTACGATTCAATACCTCGTTCGCGACTGTCATCCGCGCCTGTGCAGCGCCGAGAATTTCCGAGCAGGAGACCTGGATCACGCCGGATATGATCACGGCCTACGAGCGTCTGCACAGCGAAGGCTGGGCGCATTCGGTCGAGATATGGCGTGACGGATCGCTCGTCGGCGGCCTGTATGGACTGGCGATCGGACGAGCTTTCTTCGGTGAGTCCATGTACAGCGCCGAAGACAATGCATCCAAAATCGCATTGCTGACGCTCTCGAAAATGATAAATGCCGATAAATTTGGCCTCTTCGACTGCCAGGTGCCGTCCAGCCACCTGATCAGTCTCGGCGCGACACTGATTCCCCGCCATGATTTCATTGAAATCCTGAAACCGCTGTGTGAACCCGGCGTACGATTTGAAAACTGGCCATCTGCCCCTATATCGATGCAGGAGTTGTTACAGGGATAGCCCAGTATTGCGTTGCAATACCCACGCCATTTCTGCACAATTCGCCAGCCTTTTAGCACTAGAGAGAAGCGAGACCCTTGGCGAAAGAAGAAGCCATTCAGATGGAAGGCGTCGTAAGCGAGACGCTGCCCAATACGACCTTCCGGGTAGAACTGGAAAATGGTCACATCGTGACTGCGCATATTTCAGGAAAAATGCGCAAGAACTACATCCGTATTCTCACCGGCGACAAGGTCACGGTGGAACTCACCCCGTATGACCTGAGCAAAGGTCGTATCGTCTACCGTGGGCGTTAACAACCGCCACTGACTAACTCTCAGGCAGGTGCTCGAGTTCCTTGAGTACCGGTTCAGCCTTTAACTGCAGATTGCCGTCCGCACCGACCGTTATCTTGACGTGCCCGCCATCCGCGAGACTGCCGAACAGGAGTTCCTCTGCCAGAGGTCGTTTGATCTGCTCCTGGATAACACGCGCCATCGGTCGCGCGCCCATCTTCGGATCGTAGCCGCGTTCCGCGATCCACTCTCTCGCTTCGTCATCCAGTTCCAAGGTGACGTTGTTATTGCCGAGCTTGGCTTCCAGTTCGACCACGAGTTTGTCCACAACCCGTTTGATTGAATCAATGTCGAGTGAGGCGAATTGAATGATCGTGTCCAGCCTGTTGCGGAACTCTGGCGAAAACGACTTCTTGATGACGGTCATGCCATCACTGCTGTGATCCTGCTCGGTAAAACCAATCGACGCGCGACTCATTTCGCCGGCGCCGGCATTTGTTGTCATGACGAGAATGATATTTCGAAAATCGGCTTTACGGCCGTTGTTGTCCGTCAGCGTGCCATGATCCATGACCTGCAACAGCAGGTTGAATACCTCGGGATGCGCCTTTTCAATCTCATCGAGCAAGACGACCGCGTGCGGGTGCTTGCTGACTGCCTCGGTCAACAGACCACCCTGGTCGAAACCCACGTAGCCCGGCGGCGCACCGATCAGGCGAGACACCGTATGTCGTTCCATGTACTCCGACATATCGAAACGCAGCAGTTCGACGCCCATCGACATCGCCAATTGACGGGTCACCTCGGTCTTGCCGACGCCCGTTGGTCCCGCGAATAGAAATGCCCCGATTGGCTTCTCTTCTTCGCGCAGCCCGGAACGCGACATCTTGATTGCACTGCTCAATGCCTCGATTGCGCGATCCTGACCGAAAATCGTCAGCTTGAGATCCCTTTCCAGGGTACGCAGTGCATCGCGGTCGGAAACAGATACGCTCTTGGCGGGAATGCGCGCCATTTTTGCCACGATGTTCTCGACCATCTCGACTGTGACAATCTCGCTGCGCTCGGCGACGGGTTGCAGCCGCAGATTTGCGCCGGCCTCATCCATCACATCGATCGCCTTGTCGGGAAGATGCCTGTCGTTGATGTGGCGCGCGGACAATTCCGCGGCAGATTCCAACGCTGCGTTTTCGTAACGAATGCCGTGGTGCTCTTCAAATCGGGACTTCAGCCCCTTCAGAATGGCCACGGTTTCCTCGATGCTCGGCTCGGGGACGTCGATTTTCTGAAATCGCCGCGCCAACGCATGGTCTTTCTCGAAAATACCGCGGTATTCCGAATAGGTCGTGGATCCGATGCAGCGGATTTCACCATTGGCAAGCACGGGTTTGATCAGGTTACTCGCGTCCATGACCCCACCCGAAGCGGCCCCGGCGCCAATAACGGTATGAATTTCATCGATGAAGAGAATTGCACCGGGATCTTCGCTGATTTCGGCGATCACGCCCTTCAGGCGCTTTTCAAAATCTCCACGGTACTTGGTGCCGGCAATCAGCGTGCCCATGTCGAGCGCATAAATCGTACTGTCACGGAGCACTTCCGGAACCCGCTCTTCCGTGATCATGCGGGCCAGGCCCTCGGCCAGCGCGGTCTTGCCAACCCCGGCCTCGCCCACGTACAGAGGGTTGTTCTTGCGGCGCCGGCACAGGATCTGCACCGTGCGCTCGATCTCCAGTTCACGGCCGATCAACGGATCGATTTTCCCCTGTATCGCCTGCTCATTCAGATTGGTCGCATACATGTCGAGTGGCGATTTCTCGACATCGGCATCCGGCTCGAGCTGCGCCTCGGCCTCCTCATCGCCCGCGTCGCCCGGGACCTGCGGCAATCCGTGAGATATGTAGTTCACGACGTCGAGACGCGTGATGTCCTGCAAATTGAGGAAATAGACCGCCTGAGATTGCTTTTCGCTGAAGATCGCCACCAGCACATTGCTTCCGGTGACCTCTTTCTTACCGCTGGATTGCACATGGAATACCGCGCGTTGCAGCACCCGCTGAAAGCCCAGCGTTGGCTGCACGTCGGTGTCATCGTCGTCAGCCAGCCGCGGTGTCTGTTCGTCGACGCATTCGACAAGCTGGCGGCGCAACTCGGGAATATTCGCGTCGCAGGCCTTGAGGATCTCATGCACTTTTGGAATATCAAGCAGCGCCAGCAGGAGATGTTCTACCGTCATGAACTCATGACGGCGGTCCCGAGCGCGTTGAAATGCCTCATTCAAACAAAATTCAAGCTCACTGCTGAGCATAGTGCTGCCTCATTGCCAGTTCAGGTCTCTTCCATAGTACAAAGTAAGGGATGCTGATGCTGCCTTGCGATACCCATTACCTGCGCCACCTTGGTCTCTGCGATTTCAAAATTGAAGACGCCGCAAACACCCCTTCCTTTCGTATGTACTTCTAACATGACCTGCGTCGCTCGCGTACGTTCCATGCCGAATATGGTTTCGAGTATATCCACAACGAACGCCATGGGCGTAAAGTCATCATTCAGCAGGAACACCCGGTACAGCGGCGGCTGCTTGAGTTTCGGGCGCGCCTCTTCAACAGCGAGGTCATGGCTGACATTGCGCTCATTGTCGTTCGGATTCTCACTCATCGCTTACACGGCATGCAGGTAGCCAGTTAATGCCCAAATGTGCGGCCAGATACGAGAAAATCAATATGCCAGCCGTAAGCACGTTATTATATATGGGCCTGTCGCTGCGTCCCTGTTTTCGGGCACAATTAGGGGCGCCTGATTACGGTCAGGCCGCCAATTCAAGAGCTTATCTTATTTTTAGGAAATGCGGGTATATCCTTGCCAAATATAGTATTTTTCGCCTATTTCGACTTGTCGTTGCGGAGCATCAACCCGTATCATCGGGCCGCTGCGTTATTAAATAGATCAAGGTACGGAAGCTAGCCGGGCGAAACATGATCACTAAAACCAATTGGTCCGATCTTTCCAGCATGGACGGCAGCAATGCGCTGTCGGCCGTTAACCGGCTGTTGCCCCCGTGGGTCAGCCTGCTGCTGGTCGTCGCCATTGCCTGGCAGATCGCGAAGATCATCTGGATGCTCGTGCCTGCGCCCGCCGCCGGCGTCAGCGTGCCATTGCCGGCATCCATGCCATCCGCCAGCATGCAAACAACAACATCCGGCGATGTTCTGGCGATTGTGGATGCTCATATGTTCGGCCTTGCGGATGTAGATGCCGTGGGCGCGACAGCCGCGCCTGCCGTAGACGAAAATCTAAGTGATACCCGGCTGACCAACCTGTCGCTCAAGGGCACGGTTGCCTCGGAAATTGCGGAATTCTCCGTTGCCATCATCGCTGATGGGAACAACGAAGAAAAAGTCTATGCGATTGGCGACCCGATCGGTTCCGGCGCGAAACTGCACGCGGTATACGCGGATCGCGTGGTACTGAACGAAAACGGTGTTCTCACGAACCTCAAATTGCCGAAGGAGTTCAAAGCGAGCCAGGCGGCAACCGCACGTCCTACGACCAGAAGTACTCGTCAGACAGCAGCAAATGCACAGAGCATTCAGGCCGTCGTGTCGCAAAACCTGACAAAGCTTTCGGATGTCATTCGCCCGACACCCTATTTCGTGAATGGCCAACAAAGTGGTTACCGGGTGTATCCCGGCCGTGACCGGCAACAATTCTCGGCGCTCGGTCTAAGGCCCGGCGACCTGATCAAGGATATCGATGGGCAGTCGCTGACCGACCCGACCCAGGCGATGCAGATTTTTCAAGCACTCGGCACTTCAGAACAAGTGACCGTTACTGTAGAACGCAATGGACAGCCCGAAACCATTGTTCTGAAGACCAGTCAACTCGACCTGGGCGGCGAGCAAACCAAATGAATCGAAAAACAAGAACCCCGAACCGCGGATCCGTGCGCCTGTTGCTGACGACCCTGGTGTTGTCCATCGCCTCCATCGCATGGGCCCAAGAGGCGGATGTCACGCTGAACTGGAAAGATGCCGACATCCGCAAAGTCGTGGAAGCGGTCAGTGAGGTTACCGGGAAAAACTTCATCCTCGATCCGCGCGTCACCGGCAAAGTGACCCTGTTGTCGTCGACACCGATGTCACCGGATGCGTTTTACGAGGCATTCCTCTCGATCCTCCAGGTGCACGGTTATGTCGCGATTCCCAGCGGCGACCTGATCAAGATTATTCCGGACGCTACGGCGCGACAATTTGCAGGCCCCATCGGCACGACAGGCCTCGCCGGACCAGACGACCTGGCAACCCAGGTCATACAGGTTCGCAATGTCGGCGCCACCCAGCTCGTGCCGATTCTGCGGCCGTTGATTCCGCAGTATGGCCACATGGTGGCGCATGCCGGATCCAACATGTTGATCATCTCGGATCGCGCAGCGAACGTCGCTCGCATGGTCGCGATCATCCGCCGTATTGACCAGGCCAGCGATGAAGAAATCGAGGTCATCACGTTGCAGCATGCGTCAGCCTCCGAGATCGTTCGCATCATGACTGCGCTGTCGCAAACGCCGCGAGGCGATGGTGCGCCTGTCACCACGAGCCTCGTCGCCGACGCCCGTACCAACAGCGTGTTGATTGGCGGCGACAAGTCGGAACGCTTACGCCTGCGAACGCTGATCGCGCACCTGGACACGCCGCTCGAAGATGGCGGCGATACCCAGGTTCGCTACCTGCGTTACGCCGATGCCGAGGAACTCGCGACGAAGTTGCAGCAACACTTTACGACGCAGGCCAGCGGATCGGCGGTGGCCGGTGCCGCAGGATCCGCATCGGCCGACAAGATCAGCGTTTGGGCAGACACACAGACCAACGCCATCGTCGTCAATGCGCCACCGAAAATGATGCGTTCGCTGACGCAGATCGTCGACAAACTCGATATCCGCCGTGCGCAGGTGCTGGTCGAAGCAATTATTGTGGAAGTAATTGCCGATAATAAGAACGAATTGGGCACCTCGTGGGCTATCGAAGGCAGCGGTTCAGACTCGCCCATTGCGGTTACGAATTTCCCGGATTTTCTCAGCGGCGTAGTACAACTCGGCAGTGCCGCGGGATCTGGAGTCGTAACCGATCCCTCCGGCCTGATTGGCGAGGGCATCACAATCGGCGTCGGTCGAATCAGCGATTCCGGAGTGAGCTTCGCTGCTATTCTAAAGGCGGCCCAGGGCGATGCCGATACCAACATCATATCGACGCCTTCCATTGTTACTACCGACAATGAAGAAGCCAGTTTGAATGTCGGGCAAGAGGTGCCATTCGTGACAGGCTCGTTCACGAATACGGGCGGTACCGCCGGGTCGGTAAATCCCTTTCAGACCATCAATCGCGAGCAGATTGGCGTCAAGCTCAAGATTACGCCGCAGATTAATGAAGGCGATTCCATGGTGCTCGCGATTTCGCAGGAAATCTCGAGTATTGCCCAATCAGCCGGCGGCGCCGTCGACCTGATTACCAATCAGCGAATCGTAGAAACAACGGTCATCGTCGATGATGGCGAGATACTGGTTCTGGGCGGCCTGATAGAAGACCAGCTTCGCGAAAGCGACCAGCGAGTACCAATACTGGGCAGAGTACCCTTGCTCGGCAATCTTTTTCGCTCTAGAAAGACTGAAAAGGTCAAAACCAACCTGATGATTTTCATTCGACCGACAATAATGCGCGATGCTAGAACAACCGCCTTTGAGACCAACCAGAAATACAACATGATTCGCGAAGTTCAACAGGGCCAGCAGGGTAACGACATACAATTGATGCCGGGCGAGCAACGCCCCATGCTGCCGCCGATCGAGGAATATACGTCCCAGGAACCCGCCGGGGAAGACAAACCGTAAGCGACATGGACGCCAGCAGCGAAATCGTTCTCGAGACGGAAACCGGCGAATTGACTGAGGCGCATCGCCGCAGCCTGCCCTATTCGTTCGCGAAACGGCACGGCATATTGATCCGTAATATCGATGAGCATGAGGCCGACACGGTTTGTCGCATTGGCGTGTCTCCGATGAGCCTGGCCGAGGCCCGCCGATTCGCCGGGATCCCGCTGAAACTGTCCCGCGTCTCTGCCGAAGTGTTTGACAAGATACTGCAGGACTTTTACGAACAGGACCGCACCAAAGCGTCACAGATGGTCGATGGACTCGATGAAGAGTTCAACCTTACGCAGGTCGCACAGGAACTCCAGGGGCCGTCGGACCTGCTCGAGAGTGACGACGACGCGCCGATCATCCGGTTTATCAACGCCGTGTTGACCGAAGCGATCAAGGAAAATGCGTCGGACATACATATCGAGCCGTATGAAAACCGCCTCGGCGTTCGCTTCCGCGTGGACGGTGTGCTCAAGGAAATTTTGCAGACCCGGCGTGCGCTTGCGCCATTGGTCGTGTCACGTATCAAGGTCATGTCAAAACTCGATATCGCCGAGAAGCGCCTGCCGCAGGACGGCCGCATCTCCTTGCGCATCGCCGGTCGAGCCGTCGATGTTCGCGTTTCGACCATGCCATCCGGTCACGGCGAACGCGTGGTGCTGCGATTGCTGGACAAACAGGCCGGTCGCCTGGAGTTGACTTCCCTGGGCATGGATATGGAGACCCAGAGGACTATGGACAAGCTGATCCATAGGCCGCACGGCATTATCCTGGTCACCGGGCCAACCGGATCCGGTAAAACAACAACGCTTTATGCCGCCCTCGAAAGAATCAACGACAACACTCGAAATATTATGACCGTCGAAGATCCTATCGAGTATTTCATCGACGGCATCGGCCAGTCCCAGGTCAATACGAAAGTGCAAATGACGTTCGCCCGCGGGCTTCGTGCCATTCTGCGCCAGGACCCCGACGTCGTGATGGTGGGCGAGATTCGCGATCTCGAAACGGCCGAGATCGCCGTGCAGGCAAGCTTGACCGGCCACCTTGTGCTGTCGACTTTACATACCAATACGGCAGCCGGTGCCGTCACGCGCCTGCGCGATATGGGCGTGGAGCCATTCCTGTTGTCATCTAGCCTGCTTGGCGTTTTGGCGCAGCGCCTGGTGCGCGTACTGGACGAAAGTTCCAGGATTCCCTACACCGCGCGCGAATACGAATGCAATTTATTGGACGTAGATCCTGCCAATCCGCCGACTCTGTATCACCCGGGCGAAGGGGCGAATGGCGGATTTTCAGGTCGTACCGGCATTTACGAACTCATCACCGTTGATGACGAAATGCGAGAAATGATTCATGGCGGCGTCAGCGAGCAGGAGCTTGATCGGCATGCCCGCAAGACCAGCCCGAGCATTCGTGCTGATGGACGCCGCCAGGTGCTGAACGGCACCACGACCCTGGAAGAGGTACTGCGTGTCACGCGCGAAGACTGAGTCGGCTCAATATCACTTCGGTGGGGTTGCAAATGGGCGCGTTTGAATACGTAGCGATGGACAAAGCAGGCAAGCAGGCAAAGGGCCTGCTTGAAGGCGACACACCGAAACACGTCCGCCAACTGCTGCGCGAGCGTAATCTCCTTCCGGTAAGCGTCACGGAAGTTGCGCAACGCGAAGCGCGCAGACAACGCAGTTTTTCATTGCGGCGCGGAATGTCCTCGGCCGAGCTGGCGCTGATCACGCGTCAACTGGCCTCACTTTCGCAATCGGGTCTGCCACTCGAAGAAGCGTTGCTCGCAGTTTCGCAACAAAACGACCAGCCGCGAACCAAGAGTATGCTTCTTGGCGTTCGCGCCAAAGTCATGGAAGGACATACGCTGGCCGACGGATTCAGCGAATTTCCACAGGCATTTCCGGAGCTGTATCGGGCAACGGTTGCTGCCGGAGAGCAATCGGGTCATCTCGACGTGGTGCTGGAGCGGCTGGCTGACTACACCGAAGCACGCCAGGAACTCAGGCAACGAATAACCAATGCGCTCGTCTATCCCATCGCCCTGGTCGTGATGGCTGTCGCCATCATCAGCTTCATGCTGGCGACGGTCGTGCCGAAGATCGTCAGCGTGTTCGAAAACACATCGGCTGAACTGCCCGCATTGACGAGCGGCCTGATTGCGACCAGCGACTTCCTGCGTGCTTACTGGCTATTGGTCATTATTGGTCTTGGTATCGTCGCATATGCGACATGGTGGGTGCTGCAACGGGACGTACCGCGGCGGCGTTACCACTCACTGCTGTTGCGCCTGCCGGTCATCGGGCGCCTGACGCGAGGCGTAAATACGGCCCGATTTACGCGTACGCTGAGCATCCTCGCCGGCAGTGGCGTGCCGATTCTGGAAGCCCTGAACATTTCGGCAGAGGTCATCGAAAATCTGCCCATGCGAGACGCCGTTATGGAGGCGACGCTTCGAGTCAGGGAAGGCGGATCGATCAGTAAATCATTGGCAACGAGCAAGCTTTTTCCTCCGATGATGATTCACCTTATTTCCAGCGGCGAGGCCGGCGGGCGCCTGGAGGAAATGTTGTCGCGCGCTGCGGCAGGGCAGGAACGTGAGGTGGATGGCCTCATTGCGGCCTTGCTCGGAATTCTGCAGCCTCTGCTTATTGTCTTTATGGGGGCCATCGTGCTGACGATAGTGCTTGCAATTTTGCTCCCGATCTTTGAAATTAATAACCTGATTCGCTAATAATATCGACTGACCTGCTTGTTGCTGGAGACTGATGCGATGAACGGTAAGAATGACGACATCGATGACGACATCAATGACGACATCAATGACGACTCATCCGACGATACTCTGACCTCGACTGTCATCCTGTCCGATGACGATGATGATGACGACGATATTGGTGGCGATACGACCATCCAAATGGATATTGACAGGCTGGTAGCAAAGCTCGACGCCAGCGACAGCGAGGATGTTCACCGCAGGGCGGAGATTCGACGCCGGCTCGAGGACCTTCGTGAGCAGCGTCAGCAGGAGCTCGACAATACGTTCAACTTTAACTTCGATGATGACGACTGATCGTTCCGATCAATGAAAATCCCGTGACCGTACCACCAGGTTGCCGAGCATATTAGTGTGATCAATTAATCGATTTGCGATCACGTGTATCACTTTCCCCTCAATCTGCAGTTCCCCCGCGACACCGAGCAAACGCGCATTCAATAACGCTGCACGATACTCCTCGGCAACCTTCTTCCAGAGGACGAGATTGATCTGCCCTGTCTCGTCTTCAAGCGTGACAAACGTGACGCCACTTGCCGTACCCGGCCGTTGTTTCGTAATCACAAGCCCTGCCACGTTGATCTTTTGGCCATTGTCCATGCCGGGTAGCTGCTGTGCAGACACATAGTGGTAGCGGTCGAGATGACTCCTGAGCAGGCAAATCGGATGCCGCTCAAGGCTCAAGCCGGTACTCTGATAATCCGCAACGATATTCTGTCCTTCCGTCGGCCCTCTTAAGAGCGGCGTCGCTTCATACCGATCCATTGACGGAAACAACGGCATGGGTTTTTCGGCTCCGGAAACAGCCCAACGCGCTTTGTGCCGATCGCCGGAAAGCGATCGTAATGCGCCTGACGATGCCAGCACGCCGAGCTCGCGCTGATCGAGCCCTACACGCTCGAGTAACTGCTGCACCTGCCTGTAGGCTCCCGATCTTCGCTCTGCAACGATTCTCTGCCCTGTATCCCCGGACAGTCCCTTGACCATTCTCAATCCCAGCCGCAGTGTTGCGGCCCCCGTATCATTCGCTTCCAGCGAACAGTCCCACTGGCTGCTGTTGATGTCGACAGGCTGTACGGACACACCGTGCCTTTGCACATCCTGGACCAGTTGCGACGCCGAGTAGAAACCCATCGGCTGGCTGTTCAAAAGCGCACAAACGAATGCAGCAGGCTCATGACATTTCAACCACGACGAGACGTACACGAGCAATGCGAAACTCGCAGAATGCGATTCGGGAAACCCGTATTCGCCAAAACCTTCAATCTGGCGAAATATCTGTCGCGCAAACTCCTCCTCATAGCCACGCTCACGCATACCCGAAATCAGCTTGTCTTCAAACTGGTCAAGGCCACCGCGGCGCTTCCATGCAGCCATGGCACGCCGTAACTGATCTGCCTCACCGGGCGTGAATCCCGCCGCTACGACGGCAAGTTGCATGACCTGCTCCTGGAAAATCGGCACACCCAGCGTGCGTTGCAGCACACTTTTGACGTCATCGCTCGGATAATCGACGGCTTCCTCACCATTCCGCCGGCGCAGATACGGATGCACCATGTCACCCTGGATGGGGCCAGGCCGGATGATCGCGACCTCGATCACCAGGTCGTAGTAACAGCGTGGCTTAAGCCTGGGCAACATGGCCATCTGTGCCCGAGACTCAATCTGGAAAACGCCCATCGTATCGCCATCGCAAATCATGTCATAAACCCGCGGATCTTCAGCGGGCACGTTTGCGAGCGTGTACTGTCGGCCATCGAAGTCACGAATCAGATCGAAGCTGCGGCGTATCGCCGTCAACATGCCGAGACCGAGTACATCCACCTTCAGCAGACCCAGCTCTTCAAGGTCATTTTTTTCCCACTGGATAACCGTTCGATCCGGCATCGCGGCGTTCTCGATCGGCACGAGTTCGTGCAGTGGTGCATTGGAAATCACGAATCCACCAACATGTTGGGAAAGATGCCGGGGAAAGCCGATCAACTCCCGGACGAGATACAAAAGTCGCCTCATAACGGGACTGTCCGGGTCGAGGCCGGCCTCGAGAATGCGGCTGTCGTCAACTTTGTGCCCGTCCCACCACTGCATTGTTCGCGACAAGCGGCTGACCTGCAGATCGCTCAGGCCCAGCACTTTACCCACATCGCGTAACGCGCTGCGTGGCCGGTAGGTAATGACGGTCGCCGCCAGTGCTGCCCGCTCACGACCATACTTTCCGTAGATGTACTGGATAACTTCTTCACGACGCTCATGTTCGAAGTCAACATCGATGTCGGGAGGTTCATTACGTTCTTTGGAGATAAAGCGCTCGACCAGGGTTTCCATGCGCCCCGGATCGACTTCGGTGATCCCTAAACAAAAGCAAACGGCGGAGTTTGCCGCCGAGCCACGTCCCTGGCACAGAATGCCCTGTGAACGCGCAAAGCTGACGATGTCATACACGGTCAGAAAGAAGGGTTCGTATTCAAGGTCGGCAATCAATGCAAGCTCGTGCTCAACGAGTGACGTCACTTTGCGCGGCACGCCACCGGGCCAGCGATGCCGCATGCCCTCCTCGGTCAGCTTGCGGAGATACGTTGCCGGCGTTTCGCCAGCAGGGACCAGTTCGTCCGGATATTCGTAGCGCAATTCATCGAGCGAGAAGTCGATGGCATTGGCGATATGTACCGTTTCGGCAAGCAGCTCGGCCGGATAGATGCGTTGCAGTATCTCAATCGATCGAAGATGGCGTTCCCCATTCGGATACAAGTGAAATCCGGCATTGTCGATCGTCGTACCATGGCGTATTGCCGTTACGGCATCCTGTAAAATGCGCCGCGACCGACAGTGCATGTGTACATCGCCACATGCCACTAAAGGCAGTTTGAGGCGGCGTCCTTCTTCACGAAGTTTAGCCAGTTGTTGCCGCTGACGACCGTCGGCGAGCAATTCAACGGCAATCCAGAGGCGATCGCGAAATGTCTCGCGTATCCAGTGGTCTTCGACATCAAGGGTGAACGCCTGGTCCGGTACCCACAGCACCAGGCAATCCGGCAAGCCATTCTCAAACGCCGTACGCGTCAACTCATAGCGACCCTTTTCAGCCGCGCGGCGTGCATTGGAAATCAGCTGACACAGCGCGGCATAGCCGTTCCGATTCTGTGCCAGCGCAACAAGCTTGCGACCACTCGGTAACTTAAACTCTGAACCAATGATCAGCTTCCTGAGGCCGAACGCCTTCGCCGCCGAGTGTGCGCGAACAATGCCCGACATCGAACATTCATCGGTGATGGCAAGCGCCGCATAGCCTTGCTTTGCCGCTGTCTCGACAAGCTCTTCGGGATGAGACGCACCGCGTAAAAACGTGAAGTTACTGAGTACGTGTAACTCAGCGTACTGGCTCGACACGGCTATTTACCCAAAGTAGCCGTGCAGGTACCAGGAGGACGATCGCTTGCGGTTACGAAAAACCCACAACCGCATTCCCGCCGGGTTTACCGCCATGTAATAGTCACGAGAGATGCCCCCCTCATCCCACCAGCCGGTCTCCAGGCGCTCCGGACCGTCAAGCAGCCGTATGCGATCCCCCTGATGCAGCGGGTAACCGCCATCCGCTGGCAGCAAAACCGGCTCAGGCAGAATCCAGAGTGGGCGCTGCAAATATCGCCTGACCTCTGACAACGTGCTGCTCGTCCAGTCAGACAACAGACTTTGTACACGCCAGGCATACTGTGGACGATGTTCCGCCACCAGGGCCGTTGAGTGCACTGACTGGTTGCCAATGCGTGCAATGAGGCGCTCAGCAAGTTGCGCAATCGAATAACGTCGCACCTGCCCGGCGGCAGCCGCGTGAAAGTTCAAACGCGCTGACTCGGCCTGCAACGCCTGAGTCATACCACTCCGCAAGCGAGCGGCGATCACCGGCTCGGGCAATACCAGTTGATCGAAGCGAATACGTAACAACTCCAACCAACGCTCAGCCGAACGATCCGCACGCGCACAGCCCAGTCGCAACTCGGTCGCTGGCCCCTTGAGGTGAAAAAAACTGAAACTTAAGCGCTGCGTACCGAGCTGCCGAGCAAGCAGGAACTGCTCATGCAACAACAAAAGCTCGCCGCAAATATTGAGTAACAGCTCGCGATCCGACGTTTCTTCTGTCATTTCATAATCGGTACAGAAACGCTCGAGCGCACGCCAGGCGTTCCGCGGGTCCGGCAAGTGTCCAAGCGCGCGATCCAGTTCGAGCATATGTTGCGCACCAAAACGCCTGACAAACCCTTCCCGCGGCAAACGCAGGCAATCACCAATGTTTGTGACGCCCATACCGGTCAAAGACGCATAAATCCCCTCGGGCCAGCTGAGACTGGCCAGGGGCAGATGGCGTAACTCCCGTTTAAGATTTTGCTCGTCGCGAATACATGCACGGCGACCAGCCCTTGCGAGCCATGTTGCACCCAGCGGTGTTGGCGCAATAGCCAGCGATGCATCAAAGCCATGTTGCCGCAAGCCTTTCGAAATTTTTTCCCGCAACGGACGTAAGCCGCCAAACAAACGCAGGCTACCTGCAATCTCAAGCAACAACACGTCACGATCGGCAATACAGACGAATGACGAAAAGCGCTCCAGCCAGCTTGCCAGCGCCTCAAGCGCCTGTTGTTCCCGCAGCAGGCTGCGTTCTTCAAGTTGCAGCGCAGGTAGCAACGCGAGGGCCGCATTCGCCGACTGCCCCGCCATGACACCCGCGGCCTGTGCCCGTCTATCCGCCAACAACACGCGATGAATACCCTGCTGTTCTTCAATAACCGCCGTGGCCTCATCCGATGAGCGGCTGGCTTCAAGCGGCAGATCAGGTAGCCAGATGCAAAACCAGAGCCGCTGAACCGATGTGGGTGTCAAAAATAGCGGTTTGACGGGCGGTGCTGGCTCAACGAGCGGCAATGCCTGCTGTACGGCCAGGGGAGTCGGGGCAGCATCCCGCGCCGTGACAGGTGATTTCCATGCACGAGACATCAAGAACCTATCTCACCATCCCGCATGGTCGCGAAGCAGCCTTTGCGGGCACTGTGATCGATAGCGGCGTTTTCGGCAACGCGCCGCTGCAGTGTTTTCGTGGGGATGTGCGAAGCAAGGAGCGCCGTGTGGTCATTCCACTCAAGCGACGAGCGACAAAGCAGACCGCCCGCAAAGGCGCTTCCCATACGGGTTTCGCACCACGGGCACAGCGGCTTTGTTGTGTGCCTTGCCAATGACCCACAAGAAAGGGGCGGCAGAGTGTCCGTGGGCACTTGCTCAAAACGAGCTTGGCATTCGACGCGGCACACGCCGCGCCGCTGAGGCCCGTGGATGCAGAAACGCGGCTCATGCGGGATGGTGAGATAGGTTCAGCAGATTATTCAGAACGGTCGGGCGTCCGCCGCGACTTTTCAGGATATGAACACGAGTGCCTTGTGCGCTGGAATGCAGCTCCAGGCGCAGTGCAGCAGCCGACGGTTGCTGACGCGCAGTCATGGGGCGAAAAGCGATGGCCCAGCTATGGCCTTTCTCGGCTGCCAGCTGCAAACGCCGGCTGGCCTGATCATCAAGCATCTCGGTCCAGAACAGCACGGCGGCGCACGTCCCGGAGGATAGCGCCTGCTCGGCCGACCAGAGTATTTCGCTGGCGTCTTTAGGTCGCACGATGAGCATGCGCGACAAATCGATGCCGCTTTGCTGTAGTGCTGGCGGATAAGGTTGGAAGGGTGGCGCCACCCAGGCAATCCAGCCGGGCTCACTGCAATCCGATTGTGGGTCTTCGGCACTCAGCCGGGCCAATGCCGGCATCAGCAAGCGTAACTCGCCGATGCCATATTGTTCAGTCAGGATTTCAGTCAGCGCCTCAGGCGGCCAACCTCCCCCGGGCAGGTATCGATCCAGTTCCGGGTAACCGCTCGCCAACCCTGCTTTGCGCTGTGCCTGATTGTGCCCCCGCCAGACACGCGGGTTCTCCAGCAGTTTGTCGAGTGACGATGACAACTTTCAATTAACCCAGTCAATTAACCCAGTCAATAAACCCGGATCAATGCAGCGGCAGGCCGTTGCGGATGACGCCAACAACGACGCCTTCGATGACCAGCGCCTGATGCTTTAGGTCGACGACTATGGTTTCGAAGTCTTCGTTTTCAGGTAACAGCGAGACTACCGAACCCGTCTGCCGATAGCGTTTGACGGTCACTTCATCATCGAGACGCGCAACTATGATCTGGCGGCTGCGAACTTCGGGTGTGCGATGCACGGCGACAAGGTCGCCATCGAGAATGCCGGCATTTTTCATGCTCATGCCCTGTACGCGCAGCAGGTAATGCGGTTTGGGGTTGAATATCTGCGGATCGATTTTGTAATGCGTCTCGATATGTTCCTCCGCCAGGATGGGACTACCGGCTGCGACCCGGCCGACAAGCGGCAAGCCCATCTGGTCGCGCAGGGAATCCTTGAGCTGAATACCGCGCGAGGCGCCCGGCAACAAATCGAGTACTCCCTTGCGCTGCAGCGCCCGCAGATGCTCTTCGGCGGCATTTGCCGATTTGAAACCGAGCTCGCCGGCGATTTCAGCACGCGTCGGTGGCATGCCGGTTTCACTGATAAACTCTTGAATCATCTCGAGAATTTGCCGTTGCCTGGGGGTTAGTTCGCGCATTTGAACAGTTCCTGTATAGATTCACAGTATCTGGGATTATATACAGTACTTCGCTCAGTGCAAGTATTTGCCGCAGCGCGATAGTTGTCAGGCGACTTCAGAGTGTCGGCTGAAACGGCCTTCTACAGGCACACCGCTGCACTGTCGCCAGCTAACGACAAAAGACAATAAAAACAGTGGTTTTGATTGCAGCTTGGGGCAGATTGATAAATAATGCGCCTGCAGTTTTACCCACAAAGGAACCTTCCACAATGAAAAAGACCGCACTCAGAGCAAGCGCACTTGCGCTCTTCGTCGCAATGGCCGCTGGTTGCGCCTCTACAGGGCTCAATGATGTTACAGCAACGGCTGACCGTGCCGCTTCCGACGCTGCTGCTGCAGCTTCTGCCGCTGAAGCTGCTCGCGCAGCTGCTGATCGCGCATCTCAGGCAGCTTCTGCTGCACAGAGAACTGCTGATCAGGCACTCGCTGCTGCAACAAAATCACAGGCCTGCTGTGAAGCCAACCGCGCAAGCATGGAACGCATGTTCCAGAAATCAATGTCCAAGTAAAAATTGGACAAGTAGCGTTAGACTACGACATCAATTATTCAAACGCCGCGCTTGTCGCGGCGTTTTTTATGCTCGTCCCAACCGTTTCCGGAATACCATCTGAGCGATTAACCAGCAGCTCGACAAGACCCCAGTCCAGCTGCCCGGCGCGCTCGGCCGTTACCGTAATGAACTGCTCGGTAACCTGCGTCAGCGGATTCTTGCTTTCTGAACTCATATCCGGCAATTCTATATCCGCATCCAGTTTCTCAATTCGTTGCAGCGACGCCGCCACGAGAAGCTGCGGCGATTCAAGCAGCGGGTGAACCTCCGCCACGAGATCCTCGCCATTCCAACCGATTTTCACGGGGGCATTGATGATGCGTACAACGGTGTTAACCGTGATGTGCTGGAACAGGAATTCAATGTCTTCAGGAAACATCCGGATACAGCCGTGCGACACGCGCATGCCGACGCCAGCCGGTCGGTTCGTGCCGTGAATCAGGTAACCCGGAAGTCCGAGACGTAATGCTCTCGTGCCCAGGGGATTTTCTGGGCCCGCCGGGACGACGCGAGGCAGGGGATCGCCATCCGCGGCGTGCTCGTCCCGTACCGATTGCGGTGGATACCATGCCGGGTTCTTCGCCATCGCGACAATCCTGGTCTCGCCGAGCGGCGTCTCCCAGTCCATGCGCCCAATACTCATCGGGTAGGTATAGACATAGGCCGGCTCGCCGTCGCGGGGCTGCGGAAAGTAATACATGCGATATTCGGCCAGGTTCAGTACCAGCCCTTCGCGCGGTCCGGGTGGCAATACGAAGCGCGTGGGTAAAATCACTTCGGTCCCCTCGCCCGGCAGCCAGACGCCCACGTCGGGATTTGCACTTACGATATCCTGGTAGCCGAGTCCGTGATGTCTCGCGATATCGACGAGCGTATCTTCGTAGCGTGCCGTCACGGTGGCGACTGCGCCGATGACGTCAAAACCCTCCGGCGGCAACTCGTAAACTTCGGAACGCGATGGTGATGCTGCCAGCAAACACGCGGCAACACAGTAAACAAGGCGACGTATCACTGCCCTTTCTCGTCCGCTTCTATGACTTCGGTTTCACACTCCGCCGCAGCGAGCCATTCTTGCATCGCTTTACTTTCCAGCAGGCGGTGCGGATAGAATCCGGCGGATTCCGGGAGGTTGATGCCATAGGTCCGCAGCCGCAGGACCACCGGTGCGAACATCGCGTCGGCTATCGAGAATTTGCCAAACAACCAGCCACCCCTGTCGCCGAACTTGCGATGGCAGTCCGCCCAGATGGCGATGACGCGATCAATATCGTGGCCCAGTTCGTCCGGCAGCGGTACGATGCGCCCCATCGCGCGGCAATTCATCGGCATGCACTCTCGCAGGTGCGGAAAGCCGGAGTGCATTTCAGCCGAGATTGACCGTGCAATCGCACGTTCGTCGGGATCCGCTGGCCACAGCTGCTTTTCCGGCCAACGCTCGGCGACGGTCTCGGCAATCGCCAGCGTGTCCCACACTGTGAGGTTACCCAATTGCAATATTGGAACTCTGCCCGCATGGGAGAACGATTCAATTTGCTGCGCCGCGGTGTCTGTATCGAGAACGATTCTGTGTTCATCGAACTCAATACCTGCTTCCTTGAGCAGCAGCCATGAGCGTAGCGACCACGATGAGTAATTCTTATTGCCAATTATGAGTTTGGGTTGCATTTTCCTCGACCGATCTGCGTGCCCCTATGGTAAACCATCCGGAAATTATGGGAATTATGGGGACATTCTTATTTTAATGTACTAGTACGTTAAATTAAGAATGTCCCCAATGTGCCTAGAGTCGCATCAGGACCGAGCCCCAGGTGAACCCACCGCCGAAGGCTTCCATCAGGATCAACTGGCCCTTTTTCACGCGACCATCGCGAATACCGACATCGAGTGCCATAGGTACCGACGCGGCGGACGTGTTGCCGTGGTCCTGCACGGTCAGAATGACCTTTTCCATCGGCAGGCCCAGGCGCTTGGCCGTGGCCTGGATAATGCGAATATTCGCCTGGTGAGGAATCAACCAGTCGAGCTCGCTTTGTTCGACGCCGGCTTTCTCGAGCGTCTCCTTCGCGATGCCACCCAGCGTTTGGACGGCGACTTTGAAGACCTCGCTGCCCGTCATCATGATGGCAACCTCATCAGTACCGGCTTTCTCGAGGTGCTTGGACGGACCGACCGGGTAATACAGCAAGTCTTTGTACTGACCGTCTGCTCCCAGGTGGCACGAAACGAGACCCGGCTCCTGCGACGGTTTCACGATGACTGCGCCAGCACCGTCACCGAACAGCACGCAGGTATTGCGGTCGCTCCAGTCCACAAATTTGGTGATGCACTCGGCGCCCATGATCAGCGCGCATTTTGTCTCGCCGAGCCGGATGAATTTGTCGGCCATCGTGAGCGCGTAAATAAAGCCGGTACATGCTGCTTCGAGACTGAACGCCGGACAGGCAGGGATACCGAGCCGATGCTGTATCAGCGTGGAGATATTCGGAAATATGAGATCGGGCGACGTGGTGCCCGTAATAACGAGGTCGATCTCGGAAACGTCGACGCCGGCATCTTCAATCGCAATTTTCGCCGCCTCGACACACATATCCGACGTTGTTTGATCTTCGGCGACAACATGGCGGCGCTCAACACCGGTACGCGTTCGTATCCACTCATCGGTCGTATCCACGATCTTTTCCAGATCGAAGTTCGTCATGATGCGTTCCGGCAAATAACGTCCTGTTCCAACGATGCGCGAATACGTCATGCCATTTCCTCGTGCAGCAGCTTGCCGATTTGTTGCGGCAACTGATTGCGGACCTCGACGATAGCGGTATCAATGGCATGTTGAAATGCATAGGCGTCCGCACTGCCGTGGCTCTTGATCACGATACCATTTAGCCCGACCAGTGTCGCACCATTGTAATTTCGTGGATCCATCTCCGTAGCAAGACGCTTGAGGACCTGGCCTGCCAGCAGGGCCTGTAACTTCGCCACCCAGCCTCGAGTGAAAGCGCGCTTCAGATAGTGCACGCAAAGACCGACCGTCCCTTCCATGGTCTTCAATGCAACGTTTCCCGTAAAGCCGTCCGTTACGACAACGTCGGCTTTGCCGGAAAATAGATCGCTGCCCTCGATAAACCCAACGTAATTCAGCGTGCTCGCATTGAGCATGGCCGCTGCATCCTTAACCGTGTCATCACCTTTGTTGTCTTCGGCACCAATATTGAGCAGTGCGACTCTCGGTTTTTCTATGCGCAGGATATCCGACGCAACAATCGACCCCATGACGGCGTATTGAAACAAATGCTCGGCACTGCCCTTTGCGTTCGCGCCGAGGTCCAGCATGTGAAGCGAGCCGCCTTTGGCGGGCAGTTCCGTAATGATCGCGGGGCGATCGATACCGGGCAGCATTTTCAGCACGAATCGGGCTGTGGCCATCAACGCCCCGGTATTTCCGGCGCTGACACACGCATCGGCCTCGCCTGACTTGACCAGGTTGATCGAGACACGCATCGAGGAATCTTTCTTTTTCCGCAATGCATCGGCCGGCGGCTCCGACATCGCCACGACTTCGCTCGCATGCTGAATGCGCAATCGCGGCTCGAGGCCAACGATGCGAGTGACGAGATCTGTGAGTTCGACTTCGTCACCGACAAGTATCAGGTCAAGGTTGGCGTATTTCTGCAGCGTCGCGGCAGCCGCGCGTACAACGATCTCGGCGCCTAAGTCGCCGCTCATTGCATCCAGGGAAATGGTTGAGTGTGATCCCACCGTAAGACAGGCCGGACACGCGCCGGCCGATCAAGGGATGAGCTTACTCTTCGTCGTCAGGCTCAGGCTGCGAGACAACCTGGGTGCCGCGGTAAAACCCGTCCGGTGTTACGCGATGCCGCAGATGGGTTTCACCGGAAGTCGGATCGACCGACAGCGTCGGCTTCTTCGCCTTGTCGTGCGAGCGCCGCATGCCGCGCGTTGAAGGGGTCCTGCGACTTTTTTGAACAGCCATAATCTTCTCCTGCCGGTATTGCTTTGCCGGGCTTTATTAATCCTGAGTCATTTGCGCACGCAATGCCGCAAACGGTTTTGTCCTGTCTTCCTGTTCGTCAGCCGGGGTTGACAACGCCCTGCACGATTCCAATTCAACGTGCATCGCTGAAAACGGCAGCGCCATAATCAGCATTTCTTCCACGATATCCTGGGGCCGAAGAGTACTCTCTTCGAGTTCCCAAACCTCATGGTCCTCGTAACCTTCCGCCGTGTCCTCAAGTGCCAAAAGCAGCAATTCCGCCCCCGTTTCAAGCGGCAGCCGGAACGCTTCCAGACATCGTTGACAGACGGCATCCACGGTCACTGCCACCTTGCAAACCACCGTCGGTACGCGCCGCTGCGGGTCCGCAAAGCCAAATTCGAGCTTCCCGGTGACGACCGAATCGCGCCAGCTGGCCGGCATCTTAGCAGGTTCGAGCGCAGCAAGATCCTCTTCGACAATGGATGCCAGCCGCCCGAAAAAACTAAGTTTCTCAGCAAAATCAATAACTTGCCCAGCCGCCGCCCATTCGGCCGCGGTACGGCGATCTCGCAGCGGATTAGCCATGGCGCGCGCATGATAAGGACCCCGGGAGCCACTGTCAAAGCATGTTGCCCGGGGCGCTCCCGATAAATGCTAGCAGTTGCCGACAAACCCGGTAATATTCGCAGCGATTCCCTTAACGCTCTGATTTGTCTATGCAAAATCCGTCCGCACCGGCGATCGTTCTCGCCTCCTCATCACAGTACCGTCGGGACCTGCTGGAGCGCTTCCTGGAGCAGTTCGAAACGGTGTCGCCAAACGTGGACGAACGAAACGACCTCGGGCTCGAACCCGACGATCTTGCTCGTCACCTGGCACGAAAAAAGGCGGAGGCCGTGGCCGTCAACGCGCGCGACGCCCTCATCATCGGGTCAGACCAACTGGCCGTCCTGAACAATACGGTCCTGGGAAAACCCGGAAATCACCAGGCGGCGGTCGAACAGCTGCTCGCCGCATCCGGTCATGTTGTTACGTTCCTGACGGCCGTCTGCATACTCGATCCGATCGGACGCGCTCGCTACGAACACACCGACAAGACAACTGTGCGTTTCAGGGAGTTTGATCGGCGACTCGCCGATACCTACCTGCATCACGATAAACCCTATGACTGCGCGGGCAGTTTCAAAATCGAGGGTGCCGGCTTCGTGTTGTTCGAGTCGGTTACGACCGATGACCCGACCGCGTTGATCGGGCTGCCGATGATCTGGGTGGCCGACCGATTGCTGCAGCTGGGCTACCTGGCGCCGCAAAAAATGTAAACCGAAACCGGGGTCGAACCGAGGTTTTCCGGGATCACATCCCAGCCGGTGAGGCTTGCCGTGCCGGTCCAACATACGTCGCCTCGCGGGCCCATCGTGACCACGAGCGCCATATTTGTTTCGGCAATACTGGTTCGACTGGCCTAGTTACTTTAAATTGGACGCCATTGGGGCCGATTTTGTTGACTTGAGCGCCGCAGTGCCGAAAGGCCCGGCAACACAGTTGGTCGGACATCTATCGAGAGCATTATGACGACGGTAAAAACCGCCGTAATAGGAGTCGGCGTTCAGGGGCAGCGCCACGCGGCGAAGCTCGCTGCACTCGAGCGTGCGCGGCTGGTAGGCGTTGCCGACATCGACGTCGAGCGTTGCAGCGCCGTAGCCGATGAGTTTGGCACGGAATGCGTGCCGGACTACCACGACTTGCTCGGCGCGGTCGACGCTGTCGCAATAGCGGCACCAACGCCAGCACATTTCAACATCACGCGCGAATTTCTCGAACACGGCGTACATGTTCTGCTTGAGAAACCGATTGCAACGACCATGGAAGAAGCGCGCAGGCTCGTGGAGCTGGCGGAGAGCAAGGGTCTCGTATTTCAGATCGGGCATCTCGAGCGCTTTAATCCAGCCGTGCTGGCGATGGCCGATTTCATCGATCGACCCCAGTTCATCGAGTCCAACCGAATCGCGCCATACCGGCCGCGTGCGCTCGATGTGAGCGTGGTTCTCGATCTGATGATTCACGACATCGATCTTGTTCACAGTTTCGTGCAGTCGCCGATGAAGAATGTCGATGCAGTTGGGCGTCGCGTCTTTTCCGACAACATCGACGTTGCGAATGCACGCATCCGTTTCGAGAGCGGCTGCGTCGCCAACGTCACGAGCAGCCGTATCAGCATGAAGACGGAGCGCTCGCTACGCGTGTTCCAGTCGGATTCGTACGTGTCCGCCGATCTGCAGAACAAGACCGTGACGAGCTATCGAAAGCGCGGCAGCGGTCCGGTCACAGGACCCGAAAACGTCAAAATAGACGCGCAGAGCTACGGTGACAGCGATGCGCTGATGGATCAGGCCCTGGCCTTCGTCGAGTCCGTCGCCGGCGGACCGCCGCCGCTCGTCAGCGGTCGCACGGGATTGCAGGCACTCGAAACCGCCATGATCATCGCAGACCTCGTCGGGCAAGACAGCGGGTGAAGATTCCGTTCCTCGATCTGGCCCGCAGCTACCAGGCTCATGCAACCGATATTGACGCACGCATGCGCGACGTCGCCGCGAGCGGTGCCTATGTGCTTGGGAAAAACGTCGAACGCTTCGAAGCCGCAGTCGCCGACTACCTCGGTACGAGGTTCGCCGTGGCGTGCAACTCCGGGACCGATGCACTGAAGCTCGGGCTGGCGGCACTCGGACTCCGGCAGGGTGATGAAGTCATCACAACGGCGTTTACGTTCGCCGCAACGGTCGAGGCTATCCAGTACGTCGGTGCGCAGGCAGTGTTGGTCGACATCGATGCGGACACCTGTAACATCGACGTCGGCAATGTCGAGGCCGCAATCACGCCGAAGACCCGCGGACTTATTCCGGTGCATCTGTTCGGTCTGCCAGCGGCGATGCCGGAGCTCATGACGATCGCGAACAAACACGATCTCGTCATCGTCGAAGACTGCGCGCAGAGCTTCGGTGCCGCCATCGGTGGCCGCGCCGTCGGCACATTCGGGAATGCCGGCGCATTCAGCTTCTATCCCACCAAGAACCTCGGCTGCCTGGGCGACGGCGGCATGGTCACCACGGATGACGCCGATGTCGATCGCCGGCTGCGCGAGCTGCGCAATCATGGTATCGGCGCAGCCGGCGAACACGTTGCACTAGGTTACAACAGCCGACTCGACGAGCTGCAGGCAGCCGTGCTCGAAGTCAAGCTCGCGCACGTCGATGCGATGAACGAACGCCGCCGGCAAATCGCCGAACGTTACAACCATAGCCTGTCCTCGGCGGGCGCCAGGACAATTGCTGTCCCGGCCAATACGCGCCACTCATGGGGCTATTACACGATTTTCGTCGACGACCGCGACGGGCTCAGAGCCGGGCTCGCGGATGCCGGCATCGCAACCGCGCTCTATTACAGTAAACCGCTGCACCAGCACAAGCACTTCTCGCGTACCTGTCGATGGGCATCTCTCGACGTTGCCACAGATCTGGCGGCGCATTGTTTGTCGCTACCGATCTTTCCCGAGATGCGCGACGACGAAGTTGACTACGTCGCGTCGACGACGGCTGCTTTGCTTTCTTGAATCAGCACTTCGATGGCGTGCTGCACGCGCGCGCGAATGGCCTCTAATTCCTGCGGCGACGCATCCCGCGGCACTTCGATCGGTTCGCCGATGGCCACGACGACGCGCGCGAACGGTTTCGGGATCATGAAGTGGTCCCAGGTGTTCATGTACCAGGCGCGGTCGGCGGCGCACGCGATTGGCACCAGCGGAGCACCACCGACACGGGCCATCAGTACCGTGCCGGCTTTGAACTCGAACGCCGGCCCCAGCGGTCCGTCCGACGTCGCGACGATCGACACGCCATCTTTCATTTTTTGCTGCGCGTCGCGCAGCACGAGCGCACCGGTGTTTGCCGCCGAACCGCGAATGACGTCAGCACCCCAGGAACGTGCCATCCGGGCCGGCACCTCGCCGTCGACGGACGGCGAGACGATGTAACAGGCGCGGAAGCCCCTTCGTATCAAGCTGCGCATAAGCTGCGAGCACAGGATGTGCTGCTGATGCCAGTAACACGGCACATAGGCCTGGCCGGTGTCCGCGACAATGCGATCGCCGATATCGCCGCCGATGGGGCGAACATGGCGGTAGCTTGAATGCAGCGCCCAAAGGATCAAGCGCAGGATCGGCAAGCCGATAGCGTACGCCAGCCGCCGCCCGGGCGACATGCGCCGGCGGCTGGCCGCGCTGCGGCGCATCTCGACATCGGAGAAATCCACTTTGTTGCTATTCATTATGTGACGGGCTGCGTTCGATTACGCGCGATTATACGCGTGCCGATACAGTGGCCGCAGTTAATCGCCACGGTGTAGAAAGCCGTAGCGCCCGTATTTTGATTTTACGGCGAGCCATTCGCGCAAATACCGGACTTCTTCCGTTTCGTGTACGCCGTCGAGCGTGCGGTTGCCGTCGCGCAGGGCCCGAAAGGCCGCTTCGAGTGCGCGATAGCGTTCGCCCGTGACGCCGTTGCGCCGCAGCCCGATGCTGTTCAGCCGATAGTGGCGGATCGGATTGCCGCCGATGACCGTATACGGCAGCGCGTCCTTCCTTAGTGGCGTGTAGCCGGCGACCATGCAGAACCTGCCAATACGCGTGAACTGGTGCGCAGCCGCCAAGCCGCCCATGACCACGTTATCGCCGACCTCGACGTGACCGCCGAGCGTAGCATTGTTAGTCATGATCACGTTGTCGCCGACAACGCAATCGTGCCCGACGTGCGCCGCCGTCATCAGAAAGCAGTTCGACCCGATGCGCGTCTCGGCCCCAGGTTCGTAGGCCCGGTTGACGGTCACGAATTCGCGCAGCACGTTGTTGTCGCGGATCGTGACCCAGGTTTCGGAACCGTCATAGGCCATATGCTGCGGCTCACCGCCAATAACGGCATGCGCGTCAATGCGGTTGTTTTCGCCGATGCGCGTGAATTGCCGAATGATTGCGTACGGGCCGATCGTCGTACCGGCCCCGATGTGTACGTCGGACTCGATGACGGCCCCGGGTCCGATGCACACTTCGGCTCCGAGTGTGGCTCCTTCGTGGACAACGGCAGTCGGATGGACGAGGGAATTGGACATGCGGCACAGAGGCGGGGTGATGAACGACTCGCAATTGTAGCGCGGAAACCGGGAGCAGTGACCTTAATCAGTCGACCCGATTAGGGTTCACTGTCTCCCTATTTCTTTCGCTTAATGCGCTGCGCTTCGATCAGGCCCACGGTCAGGAACCGCTCGAGGTCATCCGGCAATGGCGACGTGAAGTGCAGATCGTTGCCACTGTCGTCGACGAACGCGATTGACTGGGCGTGCAGGAACAACCTTGCCAGCCCGAACTTTTTCGCCTCACGATTGGCCTCTTCATCCCCGTAACGCTCATCTCCTGCGATCGGATGCCCGGTGTGCGCAAGGTGCACGCGAATCTGGTGCGTTCTGCCAGTGACCGGCGAACATTGCATCAGGCTGTAAATCCCGTAGGTGCGAGACAGGCTGACCCGGGTCTGCGCGGCCTTGCCCTTGTCACTGACGATGACATGACGTTCACCACCCTTGCGGTTTTGCACCAGCAGCGGCACGTCGATCAGCTGTTCGCCGTACTGCCAGTCGCCGACGACAAGGGCCAGGTAATTTTTCTCGACCTGTCCTTCCCGAAATCGCGTATGCAGCTCACGCAGGGCACTGCGCCGTTTCGCCATGACCAGGCAACCTGATGTTTCACGGTCGATGCGATGCACGAGCGAAAGATTCTCGAGATCCGGCCGCGCATGACGCACCAGCTCAATGACCCCGTGGCTGATGCCACTGCCACCATGGACGGCGACGCCGGTCGGCTTGTCGATGACGAGTAGCCGCTTGTCCTCGTAGAGCACCCGATCCAGCATGCTGGCTGCCAGCTTGTCAGGCGGCGGTGGCGCGCCGGTACGGATGAGGGCCGGTGGCACGCGCACCACGTCGCCCTCCCGCAGCTTGTATTCGGCCCGTACCCGGCCGCCGTTAACACGAACCTCTCCCCGCCGCAGCAGACGGTAGACACGGCCCTTTGGAACACCCGGCAGCTCCCCGCGCAGGAAATTGTCGATACGCTGCCCGGCCCGATCCGGGTCAACCTTGACTTTGCGAACGCCAGTTACCCGGGTTTCACCTGTCTTGGGGGACTTTTCTTGCATGATCAATAACTTGAAGTGGCGTTGTGGTGTGCTATATTACCGCCCTGTGGCCTCTGGGCATACCAGCCCGGCCAGACCACGAGACCCAGGTGGCGCCCGACCGTGGACTCACCACCTACGATTTTCACCCGCAGTAACTTGCCTTTTGGGACTTCTAGCTACTGCGACAAATATTGGTCCCGCGTTGCGGAACCTGATTTCAGATGGCAGCAAGCACGGATTCCGGCTGTCGCCAGAGCGGCATTGCCGCAGGGAAATCATGCTGATTTTTTCATGGGTACTTGCCCTTCTTGGCCAAGCCCGATACGAATTTGCGAGTGACATCGACGGTGCAATCCCGCACCGGATTTCTATGCGTGACATCCCCTGCGCCCGCTCAGCGGCGCTACGCCCCGATTTGCTGCCCTCCCACATACTTCAAGTAGGGCACTATGAAAAGAATGCTAATCAACGCAACTCAACAAGAAGAGTTGCGCATGGCGATGGTCGATGGCCAACGCCTTTACGACCTGAACATCGAAGCACCGGCTAGCGAACGCAAAAAAGCCAATATCTACAAAGGCAAGATTACGCGCATCGAGCCCAGTCTCGAAGCCGCGTTCGTCGACTACGGCGCGGATCGCCACGGATTTCTCCCGCTGAAAGAAATTTCCAGCGAGTACTTCGTCAAGGAAAACAAGGCCGGCGGCAAACCCAGTATCAAGGATGTCCTCAAGGAAGGTCAGGACATTGTCGTTCAGGTCGACAAGGAAGAACGTGGCAACAAGGGTGCCGCACTGACGACTTTCGTCAGCCTTGCCGGTCGATTCATCGTCCTCAAGCCGAACAAAGACCGCTCGGGTGGGGTGTCACGGCGTATCACCGGCGGTGACCGCGACCTGGCGAGAAAATCCCTCAACGAGATTGTCGTGCCGGACGGCATGAGCGTCATCCTGCGCACGGCCGGCATCGACCGCAGCGCCGAGGAACTCGCCTGGGACCTCGAGAACCTGCTGACCGTTTGGACGGCGATTCTCAATGTTGTGCTCGAACGCCCCTCTCCGTTCCTGATTTACCGTGAAAGCGATTCGGTCGTTCGCGCACTGCGCGATTACCTGACCAACGAGATTGGCGAGATCCTGATTGACGACGAAGCAACCTATAAGGATGCGCACGAGTTTGTCGAGCAGGTGATGCCGCACAATCTGAAAAAGCTGAAACACTACGTGGACCCGGTTCCGCTGTTCACGCGCTTCCAGATCGAGACGCAAATCGAGTCCGCGTTTGCGCATGCGGTCACCTTGCCATCCGGTGGCAGCATCGTTATCGACCACACGGAAGCCCTTGTGTCTATCGATATCAACTCGGCGCGCGCGACCAAGGGCGGCGACATCGAGGCCACAGCGATAAACACCAACCTCGAGGCGGCCGAAGAAATTGCCCGTCAGTTGCGAATCCGCGATCTCGGAGGCCTCGTCGTCATCGACTTTATCGACATGGGCCCGCAGAAGAACCAGCGCGATGTCGAAAACCGGCTGCGAGATGCCGTTCGCCAGGATCGCGCTCGTGTGCAGATTGGCAAGATCAGTCGCTTCGGTCTGCTCGAGATGTCGCGCCAGCGTTTGCGTCCGTCGATTAGCGAGTCGGCCTATCAGACCTGCCCGCGATGCTCCGGCTTTGGCACGATTCGCAGCGTCGAATCACTGGCCCTCGCCATCCTGCGCATCATCGGTGAGGAAGCGCGCAAGGAACGAACGTCCAAGGTCATCGCACAGCTGCCTGTTGAAGTTGCCACCTACTTGTTGAACGAGAAACGTGACTGGGTACAGAGCCTGGAATCGCGCCACGACACCCACGTCGTACTGGTTGCAAATTCTGCGCTCGAGACACCGCATTACGAAGTTCGGCGCGTGCGGGACGACCAGCTGGAACTGGCCGAGAATGCCGGCGTCAGTTACGAACTTACCCATACGTCGGCGGAACCCGAAACCCCGCAGGCAATCCTCGCGCGTAAAGCCGTTGAGCAGCCCGTTGTCGGCACGATGAAACCGACAAGCACGGCACCGAAACCGCAGCAACCGCCGCAGAAAAGCCTGTGGTCGAAACTAGTCGCCTTTTTTGCAGGCGACGACGACAAGAAAACGAAAGCTCAGCCACGGCGCAAGAAAAGCAGCCAGGGCAGCCAGGGACGCCGCTCACAACAACCACGTCGGCGCAGCGGCAGCGACTCACGCAATGCATCGGACAACCGGCGGCCGCCACGCAAGAAGACCTCAACCAGGAAGACGGCTGCAAAAAAAGCGCCGGCGAAAAAGCAGCCGGCCAAAGACGGTCAACAGAAGCCCGCAGAGGCGCGTGCGCAACAGGAGACGTCGGACGAGTCACGCGGTGAGCAGGTTCGAAGCTCGCGCAATCGCCGCAGCCGCGGTGGGCGCAAGCGTCGTCGCACGGCGGACAAGCCCGAGCAGCTTGCAGATAATCAGGTAGCCAAAACGCAGGAATCGAAGCCCGCCGAAAAGGCGCCGACACCGCCAAAGACAAGTCAGGATGCCGGTCCACCTCGTGCGCGCACCGATGACGAACGCTCGCGTGACGCAGCCAGGCGTGACGATGTCGCGTCGCAAAGAGCCCCCGTTGCGGAAAAGGCCGCTGACAGCGGCCCGAAACCCAAACCGGAATCGGCACCGAAGGCTGCTGACAGCACGCCAAAACCCAAACCGGAACCCGCACCGAAGGCTGCTGACAGCACGCCAAGACCCAAACCGGAACCCGCACCGAAGGCCGCTGACAGCGCGCCCAAACCCAAACCGGAACCGAGACCTGCTCGAGATAACGGCGGGCAAGCCCAACCAACGACGCGACTACTGCCTTGGGAACCCCAGGCAGCGGCTGACATCAAGCCGCCACCAAAAACCGCGGCGCCGAAACCGGCACCGAAACCGGAAGCAGTGCGCGCGACTGATCCGCTGCCGGCACCGGCACCGAAACCGGACAGCAAGCCGGCTGAACCGGCTCAGGACTAGCGCTATTGATTGGAGAGCGTCTTGAGCAGGCCTCGGGACGCGTCTTCAACAAGATCCAGCACGCGTTCGAAACCAGCCGCCCCGCCATAGTAGGGATCGGGCACTTCACGCTGACCGCTTGATGAGAATTCGAGGAACAGTCGCACCTTGGAATGATATTCGAGCGGTGACTGGTCTTTGAGGCATTCAACGTTGTCTTCGTCCATCGCGATGATGTAGTCGAAGCGCTCGAAGTCGTCGTCGCTAACGCGTCGGGCGCGAATATCCACGAGCGATATTCCCCTGCGCTCGGCGGCAGCATGTGCGCGTCGATCAGGAGGGCTGCCGACGTGATACGCATGCGTGCCCGCCGAATCAACAACGATTCGCTCGCTCAATCCGGCCTTGGCAACATAATGGCGAAATACGCCTTCGGCCGTCGGCGAGCGACAGATATTGCCCATGCAAACAAACAGGACACTCGTTTTCTGTGTCGGTTCAGCCATTAGAAGCCAGCACTGCGTTCAAGGTGGTGCTCGGTCGCATTACTGCCTTGGTCTTCTCCCCATCCGGCATGTAGTAGCCACCAATATCGACACTCTTGCCCTGAACCGAGTTCAACTCTTCGACGATTTTCTCTTCGTTATCCGCCAGGATCTTCGCGAGCGGTGCGAATTGCGCCTGCAACTCGGCATCGGCTGACTGTTCCGCGAGCGCCTGCGCCCAGTACATGGCGAGATAAAAGTGACTGCCGCGGTTGTCGAGTTCCCCGGTGCGGCGCGATGGCGACTTGCCTTCATCGAGCAGTTTGCCCGTTGCCGCATCGAGTGTCGTGGCGAGGATCCTTGCCTTGTTGTTGTCATTCTTGTGCGCCAGGTCCTCGAGCGACACCGCCAGGGCGAGGAATTCCCCGAGTGAATCCCAGCGAAGGTGGTTTTCCTCAAGCAGCTGTTTCACGTGCTTGGGGGCCGAGCCGCCAGCGCCGGTTTCGAACAGGCTGCCGCCGGCCATCAGTGGCACGATCGAAAGCATCTTGGCGCTCGTGCCGAGTTCCATGATCGGGAACAGGTCGGTGAGGTAGTCGCGCAGGATATTGCCGGTCGCCGAAATCGTGTCCTTGCCGCGGATCACGCGCTCCAGCGTGTAGCGCATGGCGCGAGTCTGCGACATGATCTGGATATCGAGTCCTTCGGTGTCGTGATCCTTGAGGTAAGTCCTGACTTTCTTGATCAGCTCGGCCTCATGCGGGCGATACTCGTCGAGCCAGAACACCACGGGCATGCCGGACAGGCGTGTTCGAGTTACGGCCAGCTTGACCCAGTCGCGAATCGCGTCGTCCTTGACCTGGCACATGCGCCAGATGTCACCCTCTTCGACATGATGCTCCATCAACACTTTGCCCTCGGCATCAATGACTTTCGCGACGCCACCTTCAGGGACCTCGAAGGTCTTGTCGTGCGAACCGTACTCCTCCGCTTTCTTGGCCATCAGGCCCACATTAGGCACCGTGCCCATCGTGGCCGGGTCGAAGGCGCCGTGGGTTTTGCAGAAGTTGATGATCTCCTGGTAGATGCGCGCGAACGTACTCTCGGGCATGACCGCCTTGGTGTCTTTGAGACGGCCGTCCGGGCCCCACATCTTGCCGCCGCTGCGGATCATCGCCGGCATCGAAGCGTCGACGATGACGTCACTCGGAACATGAAAATTTGAGATGCCCTTGGCCGAATCGACCATCGCGACCTCGGGGCGGTGTGCATGACAGGCGTGCAGGTCATTGACGATCTCTTCCAGCTGCGTACCGGGCAATGTCGAAATCTTGTCATAAATGCTGGCCAGGCCATTGTTGACGTTGACGCCGAGTTCGTCGAACAGCTTGCCGTGCTTGGCGAAAGCGTCTTTGTAAAAAACCTTGACCGCGTGGCCGAAGACGATCGGGTGCGAGACCTTCATCATGGTCGCCTTGACGTGCAGCGAAAACATCACCCCTGTCTGGTAGGCGTCTTCCATCTGCTCCTCATAGAAATCGCACAGCGCCTTCTTGCTCATGAACATGCTGTCGATGACTTCGTCCTTTTCCAGCGCGACCTTCTCTTTGAGTACGACCGACTTGCCGCTTTTGGTCTCCAGGACCATGGAGACATCGCAAGCCTTGTCCATGGTCATGGTTTTCTCGCTCGAGTAGAAGTCGCCACCGTGCATATGCGAAACGTGGGTGCGCGAGGCCTGGCTCCACGGTTCCATCGAATGCGGGTGCTTCTGGGCGTAACGCTTGACCGCGGGCGGCGCGCGGCGGTCCGAGTTGCCCTCCCGCAGGACCGGGTTAACGGCGCTGCCTAGTGCTTTGCCGTAGCGCTGCCGCAGCGCTTTTTCTTCGTCCGTCTTCGGATCGTCCGGAAAGTCCGGGATCTTGTAGCCCTTCGACTGCAGCTCGGCGATGGCCTCCTTCAGCTGCGGTACCGAGGCGCTGATGTTGGGCAGCTTGATGATGTTGGTGTCCGGAAACTGGGTCAGACGGCCGAGTTCGCCGAGGTTATCCGGAACCTTTTGCTCATCGCTGAGGTAATCCGGAAACTCGGCGAGAATTCGGGCGGCTACCGAGATGTCGCTTGTGCTGACCTCGATATCGGCCGGCGCAGTGAACCTGCGAATGATCGGCAGCAGCGAGCAGGTCGCGAGCAGCGGCGCTTCGTCCGTGAGTGTGTAGATTATTTTCGATTTCTTCTTACTCAATGGGTTCGTCCTGGTAGCTTATCTGGCGCTTGAGTGTCAGGAAGCAACCGTCTCGAGGACGCTTCCTGTGAATAGATATCTTTTGTTTTATTTCAATTAGTTATAGCATTTACTTAATGCATATTATTCGTGCAAATTCAGGTCAGTGCGCCCGAGTCACGCAATTTCGCGATGTCGGCATCGCTGAATCCGGATTCTCGCAGCACGGCTTCCGTATCGGCACCTTCGGCCCTCGGCTCGCCGGGCAATTCGCACTCGCTGCGGCTGAATCTCGGCGCTGGCGCAGGCTGATCAACGCCGCCAATTGTAACGTAAGTGCCCCTGGCATGGTTGTGTGGATGCCCGGGTGCTTCTGTGAAATCCAGGACGGGCGCAAAACAGGCGTCGGTGCCCTCCAGCAGTTCGCACCACTCCTGCCGGCTTCGCTGTTTGAAAACCACGGCGAGCTGCTCTTTGAGCGCCGGCCATTGGTCCGGGCCCGCCTGTTTGCCGAACAGGTCTTTATCAAGACCCGCTTTCTCAACCAGCAGCGCATAAAACTGCGGCTCAAGTGCCCCGATCGATACGAATTTCCCGTCCGCCGTTTCGTAGACGTCGTAGTGGTACGCGGCGCCGTCAAGGAGATTTGCGTGGCGCTCCCGGTTCCAGAAACCGATGTCTTTCCAGCCGTGAAATACCGACATCAGGCTTGCCGATCCATCCGTGATCGCGGCGTCGATGACCTGTCCTTTACCTGATTGCCGCGCTTCCAGTAAGCCCGCGAGAATTCCGGTCACGAGGAACAGGCTGCCGCCTGCGTAGTCGCCGACCAGGTTCAACGGCGGAACGGGTTTCTCCCTGCCACCGATTGCGGCGAGCGCGCCGGTCAGGGAGATGTAGTTGATGTCGTGCCCGGCGGCATTGGCCAGCGGACCGTGTTGGCCCCAGCCTGTCAGGCGACCGTAGACCAGCTTCGGATTGATTTCGTGGCACAGCTCAGGCCCGAAACCAAGGCGTTCGGCAACGCCGGGACGGAAACTCTCGAACAGCACATCCGCTGTCTCGACCAGCCTTAATAAGGTCTTGAGGCCCGCCGGATTCTTGATATCGATCGCGATGGACCGCTTGCCGCGCGAGGTCACATCTTTCTGTGCCGGAACGGCGATACCCACCGTTTCCGACGAGCGCTCGACGACGATCACATCGGCCCCCATGTCCGCAAGCAACATGCCTGCATACGGACCGGGGCCGATGCCCTTTATTTCGATGATCCTGAACCCAGCCAGCGGACCCATCAGGGGTACCTCCAAACGACTTCGATCATCTCATCCAGGCCCGCCTCGCGAAATTTCGGTGGACCATTCTCGATGTCGTCATAGGCATCGACGCGCTTGAGGTCTGGCCAGTAAGAAAGAATTTCGTCGGCTGGCACCGAGAACGGCGGTCCAGTCGCGATCGACTCGTCATATTCGAGGCTGAGGATCAGCTGTGCGGAATCCGCAGCAAGTAGCGACCGCGTGTGCTCGGCATACTTGTTGCGCAAATTCGGCGGCAATGCAACGAGCGCGCCGCGATCGTAATGCCCATCGAACGGGCCTTCGGAAAATTCGAAATAGTCACCACAGAAGATTTTGATCGGGCGGTCTTCGGCCACATAGGCGGTCAGCGGCCCCTCGACAAGCGAGTACGCAATCTCGTTTTCATCAAAGAAAGCTTGTATGGCAAGATCCGAAAACTCGACGCCGACAACCTCATTACCCTGCCCTTCGAGCCAGATCAGATCCTGGGTTTTGCCGCAAAGCGGTACCAGGATGCACTTTCCAGACGCGGTCCAGTATTTCTGCAGGCTCGCATTGCCCTCTGGCTCGTGCCAGCCGATCCTGCCCTCCTGCCAACGCTCCAGCCACGGTTCCGACACGGGATTGTTCTCCACTCAGGCCGCGAGCAGTTCGAGTGCCGCCGACAATGCCTGTCCGCAATCCGCTTCGACCTTGAGCGCAGCAATGTCGTCCGCACGCGTACGACCCTGGTTAACAATCACAATCGGTTTCAGTTGGGCGGCGGCCTGCCGTGCGAATCGAAATCCCGAAAACAGCATTAGTGACGAGCCCACGACGAGCAGCGCATTTGCGCGGTCGATCGCGTCGGACGCATTTTGCACGCGCTCTTTCGGCACGGTTTCGCCAAACATCACGACGTCGGGTTTGACCACGCCGCCACAAGCCGCGCAACCCGGAATGCAAAAATCGTCGTGACCATTGTCGGCGAGCTCGGCGTCGCCGTCGGGCTTGTATCGAAAAACCTCCGCGTGCCAGTCGGGGTTGGCGTCTTTGAGCGCCCGCTGGAAATCGAGACGGGTATGGGTCGCATTACAGACCAGGCAACGCACTTTGCCAAGATCACCGTGCAAATCGATTACGTGGCGACTTCCGGCTTCGCTGTGCAGGCGATCGACGTTTTGTGTGATCACGGTATCGACCTTGCCCGTCGCCTCCAGGCCAGCCAGCGCGTGGTGTGCGGCGTTCGGGCGAGCCCTTGAGAAGCGCTGCCACCCGACATAACTCCGCGCCCAGTAGCGTTTTCGAAACGCAACGTGCTTGACAAAATCTTGAAACTGGATGGGTTGCGCGTGCTTCCAGTCGCCGTTGCGGTCTCTGTAATCCGGTATTCCGGACGACGTGCTGACGCCGGCGCCACTGACAACGGCCACCGATCCGTTTTCGGCCAGGAAATCGGCCAACTGCCTGCTCTGCTGCTCCATTCGGGCATTGCAGCATTGCCGCCGGACTGACGTCAAACCCTCCTCACCCAGTGGCGCAAATACGACACCAAGAAATCGAATGGGCTCAGGTCGTTATGTCGCCTTTCTAAGTACGTATTGCAGGTTGCCAACGCCTATAAAGTGGCTTAGGCTGGCACTATTCAGGAACTAGACATTGATTCAACCGTAGGGGAGCACAGATGACAAACTCGACCATATGCCGGGGTATTCTCGGCCTCGTCGCCGCAACGCTCGTTACGCCAGTCGTCGCGCAAGATGACGTAGGAATGCTCGAAGAGATCGTCGTCACGTCGACCAAACGCCAATCCACGCTGCAGGAAATTCCGGTAGCGGTATCGGTGGTGCAGGCTGACGAGCTGAAGCAATCGCAAATTCTGGACATCAAGGACCTGCAGTTCCTGGTGCCTTCATTGCGCGTCGGCCAGTTGCAGAGTTCGGGTAACACCAACTTCTTTATCCGTGGCTTCGGCAACGGTGCTAATAACGCCGGCATCGAGCCATCGGTGGGCGTGTTTATCGACGGCGTCTACCGCTCGCGCTCGGCATCCGCGCTTAACGACCTGCCAAACCTCGAACGTATCGAGGTGTTGCGCGGACCACAGAGTACGCTGTTCGGCAAAAACGCGTCCGCAGGTGTCATCAGC